>Ga0209417_1000674_pt1 | contig 74515 bp, 64 predicted proteins | sample RifGroF2_FD_184002 | JGI IMG/M metagenome (GOLD analysis project Ga0209417, IMG submission 184002) | Groundwater microbial communities from Rifle, Colorado, USA - Groundwater F2 (SPAdes) (version 2) | ecosystem: Environmental > Aquatic > Deep subsurface > Groundwater | place: Rifle, Colorado... | reverse complement strand
ATGATATTCAGTTATGTTCTCGATATCTGTCTTGCCGGAAAAATATCGCTGTTCGGCTTTGTTCTTTCCATTACGCTGACTTTTATAACGGGGTTTTTCAGTGTAATATTCCTTTTTTATCTGCTGATGAAAATAAAGCATCACATAAAGATTTATCTCATAATGGCTATACTTTTCCTGCTTTTTTCAGTTTCGAAACTGCTTCATTTCTCTTCTCTTCTGACTGTTTTCATGTTCGGCATACTGTTGGTAAACATAAAATATTTTCTCGATAAGACACGTTTTCTTTCGCAGATTACGGAAAGCAAAGTCGAGCTGGAACGTGAGAGGTTGAAATCCATAACTTATGAATCTGCTTTTCTTGTGAGAACATTTTTCTTTATTATTTTTGGTTTTTCGATAAACATAAGCACTCTTTTTAATTTTCTGACATTGTCATTCGGCATCATCATAACCATAGTTATACTGATGGTGAGATATCTTCATCTGCGTTTCTGGTCCAGATCAAACGTATTTCCTGAACTTTTCCTTGCCCCGAGGGGGTTGGTTACAGTTCTTCTATTTTACAGCATTCCATCAGGTTTCCTGATACCGGGAATAACCGAGGATGTGTTGTTTGTAGTGATAATAATATCCAGCATCCTGATGGCTATAAGCCTTTTTTTCTACAAGGAATCCACCGTAAACAAAATAGAGATATAAATTTTCTTCAGGCATTTGGATCGAGGGCCATATCTGTTTCCGATACCTTTTTCATGGCGTGTTTTTTCCTGATAATATTTTTCAGGAGTTCGAGATTCAGCACAGGGGCGGAGGATATTTTGCCCGAAGCCAGATAAGTGATCAGTCCTCTACGCAAGGTTATTGACGCAGGATCGTCTTTTCTGAAATTGAGAGTTGACACCATAAGCAGGCCTCTTCCTATTTTGAACTCACATAAAGCCGCTTTTCTTATGACATGCTTGAAAGATGAAACGATTTCTATTATGGGTTCAAAAGGAATATCCGCATTATCGAATATCATGCTTCGAGCATCTTTCAGCATCGGATAAAACTGCCAGTCACAAAATCTGTCATGAGAAAAATTTTCCAATGCCGGATGTTCATATATCACTGTCGCCAGATCCCCCTTAACCCTTCCTGCAGGGGGCGGAGAAAAACCTGTTTCCTCTGTGTCAAACGGGACATCTTCCGTCAATAGAATTCTCTCTCCATCCGCTATCCGGTCAAGAGTCCTTTCATCCAGTTTTTTTATGACTGAAGCAGTGTTCTGTTTAAAGGTATTTTCAGGAAATACCCACAAATCCCAATGATTCGTAAATTCACAATCACCTGCCGAAAAACGGCATTTAAGAGTAAGGCGCGAAGAATATTCCAGAGGAGGAATCTTAAAGAAAATATTTTCGCATTCAGTCAGCGTTCCAGTCTGGAGCGGAGGTGTTTTTATCTCTCCTCTCTGAAGCACGGTATTCTGAGTGTTTTCGATATGCCAGAAGATTTTTCCATCGTCAAGGGTTTCATTTCCCCAATATGACACCATTATTTTTCTTTTGAGTTCCCGTCCTGAGAAGAAATTTCTTCTGCATCCTATGTCCAGCAATATTATATTCCTGCCGTTGTACTCCATGATTTCACTTTCGGAATCTCCGGGTTTCAACTCATAGAATTCATTCAGTATTCCGCATGGATATCCGCAGCGGTGCCAGTGTGTGTCTATGCCGCCGAGAAAATCATATCCCGAAAGATTTTCACACCTTCTGGCGTTTTCAATATTGTGCTTGCGTATGCGGCGTGTCAGTTCGCAGGAATTATTATAATACAATGCCGCTTTATGAACGAGTCCGGCCTTTTCAAGGCATTTGCGTGCGCTTGAAAAAAGTTCAGTTCCGATGTGGCTGTTTCTGTAACGGTTTTCCAAATCAATATTAAGGTAATTACCCAATATTCCCACTTCATGTGAAAGGCATGGTTTCTTATAAGGCTTAAGTTTTTCGTCGAGCTCTTCAGTTTTATCGAAATCCCCGGCGAAATAGCTCAGGCAACCCCAGGAATACTGTCCATAGACATCTGAAAATTCAGCCAGTTTTTTTAGTCTTGAAAGATTAATTTCGGAGTTTTCAGGGTCTCCGTATTCAATTCCGCGCATGGCTTCCTGCGGATTGAAAAGGGCATCGGGAGCGTATTTCCTGCAAAACGCGGCGAGACGGGAGAGTTCCTTGATTTTGGCTTCATCAAGGAATTCTTCGTTGCCTCCGCAGAAAAGTATTACGGACGGATGTTTGCGCGCGGCCTTTATTATGTCGAGCCATTCGCTTTCCTCTGAATCGCGCGGTACTTCGACCTGAAACATTATGCCCAGTTCATCGCCGGCCTGGAGGTATTCCTCCGGAGGACACCATGTGTGACAGCGTAGCCAGTTGAAACCGACATGTTTGAGTTTTTTGATGTTGTCAATATAAACTCTTTTATCGGATGGCGGAACACATGTTTCAGGAAAATAATAATGTTCCGTCGAACCTCTGAGATAAACAGGGCTCCCGTTAAGAAAAATCTGTATGCCGCGCGTTTTCAGTTCACGAAGTCCCCAGAGACGGGAGCTTCTCTCAATTACGCGTCCTTTACGGCATAGGGAAAGCTCGACATTATAAAGATAAGGATTGCAGTCAGACCATTTCTCCAATGCCGGGACATCGGTCTTGAAAACCGAAGTTTTTCCGTTCAGAATAAATTCGCCACTGGAAATTTTACGCGATTTTTTTTCATCAGTTATTTTCCATTTCAGAGAATAAGAGTCTTTCATTTTTCCTCTGAAATTTATATCCCAGACAAGTCCCTTTTCATTCGAAAACAAGTGCCAGTCCTCTATTGAAAATGAATCCGTAACGAACATTTCAATTCCGCCGTTTATTCCGCCCATTCTGCCCTTGTATCCTCTGATAGCGCAACTTCTGCGATTGTTTGCGGCGTTTGATACGGCTATTACGATTTCGTTTTCCTGCCCGCTCTTTATGAATGACGTCAAATCAGTTTCAAAAGGTGTGGAAAAACCGGTATGGGTACAGGCTTTTTTCCCATTGCACCATACGGCGGCATTCATTACGGACGGCCCGATTTTCAGAATAAAAGCTCTGCCTTTGTATTCAGGGGCTATGAAAATTCTTTTTTTGTACCATCCCGTACCGATGATGAAATTCAGAGAGGCGTCAGGAGTTATTTCACCCATTGGAAATTCTATCGGGCGATACTCGGGATTGAAGACGGCGTCGCGCCCGTAGAACTTGCAGTGCGCCATGCGCTCCCTGTTCAAGTCCCAGTAACCGGGAACCGGCATTTCCGTTTCAAAGATTTCTGTCGCTGGAAGTTTTAAATCCTTGACCTCACTTATGTCGGGGGTATATCCGAAATCCCAATCCCCGTTAAGTAAAAAGGCCCGTGGCAAACCATCAGTACTTTTCATTTAAATATCCTCAGTTATGTTCGAAGTTGTTGATTTCAGTAGGGCAAAGCATTTGGTTCACCCGACATTATATAAGTCAGCGGAGGCGCCAATAATATAAATACATCATCAATGGCATCGGAAAATTCAAGACATCCTGTTTTTGCTTCATTGCTTAAATTAGTTTCGCAGAATTTGAAAAGGCCTACATGTTTATCGACTTTTTCGATAATCTTGTTATCAATCCATAAAGTGGCGCTGAACCATTCACCGCCCTGTCCTTTCACCAGTACAGAAAAATTTTCAGTGTTTGGAGGAATATGAAAATACAGTTTTCCGACAGGGTTTATTAAATTGAGTATTCCATCAAATTTTGTAACACATACAGGTACTGATGATTTATTTACCTGTACGGTGGCTTTATTGCCGGCATTGCAATGAAGGCGGTAAACTCCCGCAGTCTCAGCATAAAAAGAGATTTCTTTTTTTTCAGGAGAATACTGCAAGCCTGTTTTTACGCCATCAGGGGCTGTTAATGACAAATCCGTGAAGGAAGAAACTTTATTTTTCCCAATGCCGGCAAGGGAAATATCCAGTTTTATGTTTTCTTTCTGTCTGCAAAATAAAAGAAAATCAACAGAGTTTCTGAATTTCAGGGAAGGGCAAATGTTTTTTGATTTGACTTTATCTGAAACTTTTAATTTTTCCTGTGCCGGAAGAATTACATGTCCATAGGTCTCATTCATATTCATTTTTTTAAGATAGTTGAAAACATCCTGTTCGCAGCCGTTGATGATTGCGTTTCCGCTGATATATTTTTCCAGTGAACACGGAGGGAAATTGATTGCCGCCATGTTGACAGCGGGAAATTTTGCTCCGGAAGATATCCTTGGGTTATTAAAAATTATATTGCTGACACTGTCCACGATTACCGCAGATTGACCTCCTTCGTAGGAGCCTCCATCAAGAATCAATTTACCTCCATCATGCCCAAGTCTTACATACATTGCCATACTATTTTCATTCTTGACCTTACAATTTATGAAGTGAAAATATCCACCAGGGGGGCTTTTGCCGCCTTTTGTCACAGATTTAACTGTAACAATGTTATTTTTAATTTCGCAGTTTCTGAAAGTCAACGAATGCGGCGGCGCAGACAAATCAAGAGGCGACCTGATTTCTATTCCGGGGCCACTGTTTCCTTCTATCAGGCAATTTTCCATCACACAGTTCACCAATCGGTTGCTTGGCGTTCTATTATTCGGTTCGAAATCAATACCAGCCTGAGGCTCTGTTCCGGATGTATTTTTGAGAATACAATTTCTGATAAGAAGATTCTCTGCGGATATCACACTGATACCTTGTCGATGATTATCATCGCAGATAACATTGTCTATAATAATATCCCTGCAATAACTCAAGGGATGATTTTTTATCGCTCCCACATAAATACCGTCGCCGCCGCTTGATTTAAGGGTAAGATTATGAATTTTGATATTTTCACAACTTTTAAGGTTCAGTATATTCCGCCATTCAGAGTGGCTATATAGGGTTTTATTCTGATAATCCTTCTTATTCATCTCCAGAGTAACATTTCCTTCTCCTTTCAAAAGTATATTCTTTTTGCCTTCTATAGAAAATAGACTGTCCCCTTTGGCTTTAAAACTATTTTTTTTAGCTTTTACAGTAACTCCTTTTTCAAAAATTATCTCCTGATTGTCAATCAGGAAAATAGGACTGATAATCCACTCACTGCCCGTATTGTCTATTATCAGCCTCTTCACTTTTGAATTAACGGCATCCTGAAAAGCTTTGGTAGCGTCTCCTTTGTCAAAGCCCCACCAACTCGCTTTTGCTTCATCACGAACACCATTCAGCACCTCAGTTATCATAAGTTCATTTCTCTCTCCAAACAGCATCGCGCTTGACAATAAAAAAATTAAGACAGAACAGATTTTCATAATTAATATCCTTTTCGTTTGTTATTTGCGGATACAGGAATCATTCCACCATGAAAGCCTTTGAATAAACGAAACGTTTTTAACGGCCCCGCTAAGTATTGAATAATTTGCGTTTCCATTATGTCTCCAGCGAACTGCTGTAAAGTCCTGATAAGAAGAAAAGGATGGTGTGCCAATGCCGTCAACCATGAAAGTCAGGTTTCCGTACCTTGATAATTTCTGCCATGTCGCAGTAAGCCCTCCGCTTCCTGATATACCGTCAGGAGTTATTCCGTCTTTGCTGTAAGCGGCTACACATGGATTTAATGAATAGTCCGTGCCGTAAGTCGATTCATTATGAGGCTTGGCTTCGGGACAATAAAAGACATGGCTGTCATTTTTCTTTTTAGGTATATACTGAAAATCCGTCAACAGTGAGTTCCAGTAAGTCGTACCCCACTGTGTAGGTATTACATAATCATTGAAATCATTTGAATATAAATTTGCGGCAAGCACCAATTGTTTTACATTGTTCGTACAGGCGGTGGATTTTACTTTATTCTTTATTTTTCCCAATACCGGCAACAATATGGCCGCCATAATTGCTATAATCGAAATAACCATGAGCAACTCGACTAAGGTAAAAAAAGTTTTTCTGACAATCTTCATCCGCGTTCCAATCGTTGTTATTATATGAACTAATCTTTTCATCTTTTTCATGTCCTTATATAATTTATGTAAAAACAGTCAAGTTCTCATGTAATATATATCGTGTTTTCAAGCATCGCTTTACGTTTTACCTTTTCTTATTGTAAATTATAAAATGACGGAGTATTTATATCAAGAGTAATTTTGTAGTTCTAAGAGTAATTATGTATCAAAAGTCGAAGGTTGATGGAAAACAGGTTCACCGGAAATATAATGAGAGTCGTTCTTAGGCCGAAATGCGCTGTTGCGCCGCTTCCGTTTTTTGCCAGAACGATGGGGCATTACAAGGTGGACAGGACTTATATTGGCGGACGAAAGGTCAAGAACTTTGTCCAATTGTACTGGTGCATAAACGGAGAGGGCCTGTTTTACCTCAAAGGGAAGGAATACCCTTTCAGGCCAGGCTACGTGGCATATTATCTGGGTGGCGATTTTCAACATGTTAAATCGAACGGTGCGTGCTGGGAATACCGTTGGCTTACTTTTGCCGGGTCTCTCGCCAATGAAGTGATGGAGTCCTTCCAGATTTCCCGGATACCGCATTTTTCGGGCAAATGTCCGGAAGACCTTTTTATTATGCTTGAAAATGAAATGAGGGAAAAAAGCCTCTATTCACAGCGCATGGCAAGTTCGACAGTTTACAAAATACTTGCCGTGGCTGCCAATTATCCTCACAAATATAAAACACTCAAGAGCAGAAAGCAGAATTTCTTTGACGATGCGCTGGTACTTATGAGAAGTTCATTTTCAGACCCGGAAACGAATGTGGATAGTATATCAAGGCGCCTGAGAGTGCACAGGGTCTCCCTGTCGCGGGTTTTCAGGGAACGGATTAAAACATCCCCTTCCGGATATCTCATGACATTGAGAATGGAAAAGGCGAAAGCCCTTCTGAATGACATGGAACTTTCAATAAAGCAGATAAGCGGGCTTTCAGGTTTTTCCGACGCGAACTATTTTGAGAAAGTATTCAGGAAATTCAACGGAAAAACACCTACGGAATACAGGTTGGGAGGGAAAAGATGAAAATACAGTATTTACCTGTCGTTTGCAGGATTAAGGGACAAATCGGCGTTTATATATGAAAATTATAAATAAAAAGGATTGAAAAAACATATAATTCAATGTATCTTTATCAGATTTATGAAGCGAAATTTTTGAATAAATCCAAGTGCTTAAACAATAGATATTTATCATATCCGAGGAGTATATAAGTTTATGTCTGAAAATGAGACTGTACCATCAAACGGGCCCGAGCTTCCGAAAGTCAGCAGCTATAATGCTGATAAAATAACTGTTCTGGAAGGCCTTGAAGCCGTAAGAAAAAGACCCAGCATGTATATAGGCGATACCGGCCAGCGCGGCTTGCATCACCTTGTCTATGAAGTGGTTGACAATAGTATTGACGAGGCCCTTGCCGGACATGCCAACAAAGTAGATGTCATTATAAGGCATGACAACAGTATTTCCGTCAGAGACAACGGTCGCGGTATTCCAGTTGACATGCATGAGGGAGAGGGAATGCCCGCGATTGAAGTCGTCATGACGAAACTTCATGCGGGCGGTAAATTTGATCACGAATCTTATAAAGTCTCGGGCGGTCTTCACGGCGTAGGTGTTTCGTGCGTAAACGCTCTGAGCGAATGGCTTGAAGTCGAGGTTCACCGCGGCGGTTCGGCCTATCATATAAAATTTGAAAGGGGTGCTACTAAAAGCCCTCTTACCAAAACCCATCCCTCCGCGGAAACAGGCACTCTTGTAATCTTCAAGCCCGACGGGCAAATATTTCCGGAAACAGTTTATGTCTGGGACATACTCGCGAACAGATTGCGTGAACTGGCTTTCCTCAACAGGGGGCTGACGATAACGCTTACCGATGAAAGAGTGAGCGAAGGACAGGAACGGAAGGAGAGCTTCTTTTACGAAGGCGGTATCTGTGAATTTGTAAGGCATCTGAATACCAATAAGATAGTCCTGCATGAAAATGTCATTTACTTTCACCGAGAGAGAGATGGTATAGACGTGGAACTCTCAATGCAGTACAATGACGGGTTCACGGAAAACATATTCAGTTACGCGAATAATATAAATACGATAGAAGGCGGCACGCACCTTACCGGTTTCCAGGGTGCCATGACCAGAACGGTAAATACCTATGCAAAAAACAATAATCTGCTGAAAAATGAAAAATCCATGACCGGAAGCGATACGCGCGAAGGGCTTGCGGCCGTAATCAGCGTGAAGCTTTCAGACCCGCAGTTCGAGGGCCAAACCAAGACGAAACTCGGAAACAGCGATGTCAGAGGCATAGTCGAGTCGATTATCAACGACGGGCTCGGGGAATATTTTGAGGAAAACCCCCAGGTAGCCAAGAGCATCATCAATAAGGCGCTTACCGCGGCAAGGGCGCGCGAAGCCGCGAGAAAAGCCAGGGAACTGGTTCAGCGAAAAGGCGCGCTGGAAGGTTTCTCTCTTCCCGGAAAGCTTTCCGACTGTTCTGAAAAAGACCCGTCAAAATGTGAACTTTACATAGTCGAGGGCGATTCGGCAGGCGGTTCGGCCAAGCAGGGAAGAGACAGTTCATTCCAGGCTATTTTGCCGATACGAGGCAAACTCATAAATGTCGAAAAGGCAAGTATTGACAAGGTGCTCCAGAACAAGGAAATACAGTCTCTGGTCGCCGCGGTCGGATGCGGCATAGGCGAAGAAGATTTCAATATCACCAAATCACGTTATCACAGAGTGATAATAATGACAGACGCCGACGTTGACGGTTCTCATATAAGAACGCTTCTGCTTACGTTCTTTTACAGGCAGATGAAACAGCTTATAGACGTTGGCTATATCTACATAGCCAAGCCGCCGCTTTTCAAAGTAAGGCGCAAAAAGACGGAGCGTTACATTGACACCGAAGAGCAGTTGGACAGCTTCCTTATTGAACTTGGTTGTGAGGATTTGGAAATAGAATGCATCCCCGGGAAAATACTTGACCAGGAAGCGCTTAATGAGATAATAGGCCTTGTAACAAGAACCCAGAGGATTTCCGCTGGCCTGCACAGGCACGGTATTGAGCCGGATAAATATTTTGCCCAGTTGAAGGATGGCAAATTTCCGATAGTCAAAATAAGCGTCCGTGAAAACGATGGTACGATTACTGAAAAATACGCTTATTCAGATGAAGAGGAGGCCGCAATGATAGCGGAAACGGAAGAAAGGCTTTCCCCGTCCGAAGAGGGTTTTGCGCTTGAAACCGATGAAATTGATACTCAGGAAGGAAAGGTTCTGAAAAAAGGGATCAACCCAGCGATAGATATAATCAATATTTTTGAGGCGAAAACTTGTGAAGACCTTTCCGGCGATATTAAGAAATACGGTTTTGAGTTCAAACAGCTTTACAGCGGGGAGAATCCTCTTTTTAATATTAAAAACGGGGACAAGGTAACTTCGGTTAATTCGCTGATGGGGCTTTTTGAGGAGATAAAGAAAAACGGAAGACACGGAATGCAGATACAGCGCTACAAAGGTCTTGGTGAAATGAACGCCGAACAGCTTTGGGAAACAACCATGGACCCGGTCAAACGTAAAATGCTTAAAGTTTCCATGGAAGACGCGGTGGAGGCGGAACGCATATTCACGCTTCTCATGGGTGACGTAGTCGAGCCAAGGCGTGAATATATAGAAAAACATGCCGCCGGAGTTAAAGATCTGGATATATAATAAAAAGTAATTTGAAGGAAAAGAAAAATGGCTGAGAATACTTCCAAAAACGCAGATAAGAACGCAGATAATTCTGCCGCCGCGAAAGATAAAAATATAGCGACCGTAATAAGCCAGATAGAAAAGGAATTCGGCAAGGGCGCGATAATGAAACTGGGCGATGAAAAAATGCACGTTGACGTGCCGACCATAAGCACTGGGGCCCTGGCTTTGGACATAGCTCTTGGCATAGGAGGTCTTCCCAGAGGCAGAGTAGTAGAAATCTACGGACCTGAATCATCGGGTAAAACCACTCTGTGCCTCCATGTGATAGCGAACGCCCAGAAAGCGGGAGGAACTGCCGCCATAATAGACGCGGAACACGCGGTGGACCCTCAATACGCAAAAAAAATAGGGGTAAACATAGACAACCTGCTTATTTCCCAGCCGGATTGCGGAGAGGATGCCCTGAATATAGTTGAGACTCTGGTAAGGAGTAATTCCATAGACGTAATTGTACTGGATTCAGTAGCGGCGCTTGTGCCGAGGGCTGAAATAGAAGGACAGATGGGAGATTCACACATGGGCCTCCAGGCGCGTCTTATGTCGCAGGCCCTCAGAAAATTGACCGGTGCCATTAGTAAAAGCCGCACATGTTGCATATTCACCAATCAGATACGCGAGAAAATCGGCGTGATGTTCGGCAATCCCGAAACGACCCCCGGCGGCAATGCCCTCAAATTCTACTGTTCCATCCGCATGGATATCCGCAAAATAACAGCCATTAAAGAACCTTCAGGCGAAGTTACAGGACACCGTACAAGGGTCAAAGTCGTTAAAAACAAACTTGCGCCTCCATTCAGAAACGCCGAATTTGACATTAATTTCAATGAAGGCATTTCGAGGGCCGCCTCTATCCTTGACGTCGCTTCCGATATGGGTATACTTGAGAAAAAAGGCTCATGGTTCTCAATGGACGGCGAGCAGATTGGACAGGGCAGAGAACAGACTAAGGTTTATATCCAGAATAACAAGGAGCTCCAGGACAAACTGCTTGAGAAAATAAAGGAAAAACTGGCGGCTAAATAATAAAGTGACGAGGTCGCTTTTATTGTCTTCGCTCAACTTCATTTGCGAAGGGGTGGACGGCCCTTTTGCGGAATGCAGAGTATAGAATGCAGAATGCAGATAAAAAAATGAGAAGCATCATATTGCGTTACGGATTGATTTTATGCCTGTTCTGTTTTTCTTTCTTTTTTCCGTTCCTGTCTTTTGCGGAGGAGGCCGGGAAAGCTGACGTTGCCGTCGATTACAGATCCCGGAAACTCGGTGATGCCGCCCTGAATGACGGCTCAATAGAGCAGGCAATAAATTTCTACAGCCGTTTCAAGGAAGAAGCCAAGGCCGATAAAGAGGCCCTGAAGGAAGCTTATGATTCCCTGATATCCGCGTATATAAAGGCGGGAAATCATGAAAAAGCGTCAAAAGAACTTGAAGAATTTTCCGTCAAATTTCCTGAAATTGATAAGAACGTGAAAGAGCTTTTTAAGGCCGATATCCTTGCCATACAGTCAAAATCCGAAGAAGCCGTGAAAATATATGAGGATATTGCCCGGAAATTTTCAGTGAAATCGACGGATAAAATTTATTGCCGCGCCCTGACGGGACTCGGGTTCTCCTACATGAAACTGAAAAAATGGAATGAGTCTGAGAAAGCCTTCACTGACCTTCAGGTTTGCGGCAAGGGAACGAAATGGGAAATCATAGCCTTCAGAGAAAAAATATATTGCATGATTATGGCCGGCAAATTCACGGAAGCTAAAAAACAGCTTGATACACTGGCGAAGGCTACTGAAAATGACCATTCCGACCCGAAAATACTGAAAATACTTATGCTCGCCAGAGAAGAAAAACTTTCCGAAATTAAACCCATTTATGATAACATTAAAAGCAGCATGGAAGAGGGACCCAACCCGCTCATGTACATGACTGACATCTTTATCGCAAAATCTTTTATCGCCAAAAATGACCCTCTGAAAGCCATACCGTATATTAAGGATGCTTTCATATTTGCTTCTGCCGCTGAGGAAAGACAGCAGTCGCTCCGTATGATTATCAATGCCTATATCTTAGTGGACAAGAGGGAAGACGCTGTATCGGCCGCTAAACGCTATATGGAATATTATGAAAATGCCGAAGATATTCAGAGCATACGTCTTCAGGCCGGAAAGCTTCTCTGGGACCTGAAAAAGGAAAAAGAAGCGCTCAAAATTTATTCTCTTATAACAGACGACAGTTCAGCGGATATACTGTTCAGGCTTGACGCCGCGAAACAGTCGGCGAATATTTTTATTGACGAAAAAAAATACAGAGAAGCAGAGAATAAGCTGAATTTCATCTTTGAAAACGCTCCTGACGATTACGTCAGGGGAGAGGGTAAATTTTTACTGGCCAGGCTGCTTTACACAGAGGGAAAATACAAAGAAGCGGCAAACGCCTTTATTATGGTTTCGGAAAAGTACAGGGCATGGAAAGAAAAATCACTTTACTGGGCCATGCGCTCTCTGATTGAATGTGCCGATTACGGCAGAGCATTGTCTGTCTCAGAGCATATCCTGAAAGAATTTCCGTCCGGCGAAACAAAAAAGGAATGCATATATTTTCATGCCCTTATACTGGAAAAACAGAATAACATGGATAAAGCATTGAAAGAATTTGCCGGTTTCACAAAGAATTATCCTAGCAATGAATTCGCGCCGCTTGCCCTTTTTGAAACCGGGAAAATCCTCTATGACAGGAAGGATTATGTCCAGGCCATAAGTCATTTCTCGGAATTTGTGAAAAATTATCCGAATAATCCGCTTGCCGCCAATGTCCTCTACAAGCGGCTTTATTCGAGCTATTTTCAGGGAAATATTGACGCGGCTGTTGAGGATGTGAAAATTCTTTCCGAACGTTATCCTAAATCTCAATTTACCGTGGCGGCCCTTTTCTGGCTTTCCGATTATTACGGCGCTCACAGGATTTATAACAAGGCTGACGCGGTGCTGGGCAGTATAATTGAGAAATATAAGGATGACGGGGAAACCATATCGCAGGCCCTTTACGACAGGGCGTATATTTGTTTCAAAAGCAATTCCAACGACAGGGCGCTGAATTATCTTAACGAGCTTTTTGAGAAATATCCGGACAATAAAATAGTCTCCGAGGGATTGTTTCTCTGCGGTGACGTATATTCAGAAAAAAATGATTACCTGAACGCCATTACGTATTTCAAGAAAGCTTCCGAGAGAAGACCCGGTTCGGAATTGGAAACGGCAGTATGGGGCAGAGTCGGGGACTGCAATTTTTCCCTTTATTCCAAGGCTTTCGATAAAAAATATCTGGAAGAGGCAATTTCATGTTATGAGCATGTTATAAAAAATAAAAAGATATCAGGAGATCTGAGAAATCAGGCCATTTTCAAGATGGGGAGAAGTTATGAACTTATGGGAGACTCGGATAAAGCTCTTGAGAAATATAACGAGCTGATATATGGTTATAAAATAGATGTCGATGAAGGCCGGAATGTCAAGCCTGTCTGGCTCGTTAAGGCAGCGCAGGCGGCTGTTTCGATTTATATCAAACGGAATACTCCGGAAAACGCCAAGGCCGCCGCCGACATTTACAGAAAACTTATGGATTTGAATGTCGGCCCTGTTGAAGATTATAAAAAGATTCTGGATGATATCAGGAAAAAATATAAAATATAAAAGGAAATTCTTATGATTTTCTATCAGATGATGATTGACGGAGGGCCCGTAATGTGGGTCATACTGGCTTGCAGTATAGTGGCTATGTTTGTTTTTCTGGAAAAGTGGTTTCACTTTCACAGAGAGCAGGTTAATGTCGGCGAACTGGTAACCGGACTTATAAACGTCTTGAAAAGAGACGGTATTGTGGAGGCTATCAGTCTCTGTGATAATACTCCGGGCCCCGTTGCCAGGGTGCTGATGTCAGCTATTCTGGCTTATGAAAAAGGCGATGAGGACATCAGGCAGGCCATAGAAGACGCGGCCCTTACTGAAGTTCCGCGGCTTGAAAGACGTTTGAACTTGCTTGCGACAGTAGCTTATATAGCCCCTCTTCTCGGACTTCTCGGAACTGTGCTCGGCATGATGGGGGCTTTTCAGAAAATCCATACCAAGGCGGGCATATATCTTTCGGCCGCCGACCTTTCGGGTGATATTAATATGGCGCTTATAACTACGGCCGCCGGACTTTGTGTGGCGATACCATGTTATGTCGCCTACAACTATCTGGTTTCAAGGGTTCAGTCTTTCGCTCTGGAAATAGAAAAAGCCTCCTCGGAAATCATCTATTTCTTCAAACACCGCCAGCCTGAAAGGAAGTCCGAAAATGCTGAACGACAGCAGAATTAAGATCAGAAGCAATCTTAAAATATTCAGAGGCAGCCCCAACGTTATCGCTGTTATCGATGTGCTTTTTCTGCTTCTTCTCTTTTTTATGATAAGCAGTTCCTTTGTCCAGGTTTCCGGCATCAAGGTGGATTTGCCGGCCATTTCCACGCAAAGCCCTCTCGGTGTCGAGAAGTACGTAATTACCATTGACAGGCAAAGCAAGATTTTCTTCAATGACCAGCCTCTTTTCACGTGGGACCTGCTCAAGGAAAAACTTACTGAGGTAAGTTCGAAATCCAAAACGGGGACTGTAATACTGAGGGCTGACAACAGAACTCCTTTCGGCATAGTGGCAAAGCTTATGGCCCTTTGCGAAGAGGCAAAACTCAATGTTTTCGTAGCTACCGTTTCCCCGCCCAAACAGAAAGATGTTCAGTTCAAGGATTCCGGGTCTGATGAATAATCCAAGACACGCAGCGAGCGCGGAGCTTTATGAAGCCGTCATATACGCGGGGGCTGCGATTGTTGTTATTGTATTCCATGTCCTGCTTCTTTCCCTTTTCTCCACGTACAAGCCTCCGGAAATAAAAAAAGTTGCCGAGCGGCAGACAATTTCAATGCTTTCCCTCAACAGCGATGACCCTTTAAGAAATAAAAACCTCATTGACTGCCTTGAATACGGAGATCCCACACTGATTGCCAAGCCCAATGAAAACTACGGTTTCAGTTCCATCAATGTAAAAAAATTCTCACTGAAACTTCTCAAGGACCAGTCTGTTTCTGACGACTACAGCGGAAGTTTTGAGGAGAGTTTCAACAGGCTTGGTCTTTATGAAGACAGCGATCTGTCCGCTGTTTCCCATCCCGGAATATATTTGGGAGACAGAATTTCCAGTACTGGAAAAAGTGCTCCCGCTTTTAAAAAAGAATATCCTTTCTGTTTTGACAGTTACGGGAAGGAAATCAAGGAAATTATTCAGATAAACGATCAGGTCAGGGATAAAATAAAACTTCTGAATCCTAAAAACAACACTGTATTCATCGTCATTTTCAGCGATAACGACTTTATCCCAAGGCTCAAGCTGACTGATTCATGCGGGGCGTTTGAATTGGACAGCCTGGCCATGCGTTCCTTCATGGCATATTATGATGCCATGAACCTGAACATGAAAATGATCAAATCCGCCCGGCAATACAGCATAAGCGTTGAATGGCAGCGGAATATCGTTAAGGATGCCAATGATAGCAATTGATTACGTTACAGCTTTTATTATATATTTATTTGCCTGGCTGATTACGCTTGCCATCCTTTGGGCCAGGGAAATATGGAGACTCAAAAATTATGACTGGACGCTTTCCTCCAAGGAAAGGCTCTGCCACTGTGACAACTGCCACTTTGCCTTCCTTATAAAACACGGCGAAAATATCACCCGCTGTCCGCGCTGCAATGAAATGTGCATAATGAGAAAACGCCGCGGTTTATAAAAGCTCTTTCGCTTTTATTCAGACTCAGAGAGGAAATTACCGTAATGAAGATTATATTATAGCCGGATGCCATCACTGAAAATAATAACCGGGAAAGAAAAATAATGAAAAAGAATAAAATCAAAATACCAGAACATGAACTTTTTCCGGACATCGCCAGCCTTGAACGTTTTCTTGATTGCAACCATTCAGATCCTCATTCAATACTCGGCATGCATTATGTGGAAAAACTCGGCTCAATAGTCGTAAGGGTATATGATCCTTTCGCGGAAAAAATTTTTATTATCTTTGACGATAATTCAAAAAACGAGATGGAAAAAGTTCATCCTGAAGGTCTTTTCGCGATTAAATTCAATGGCAGAAAAAATCATTTTGCCTATAAAATCGAAAAACGTTACAGTAATAATACATTTCTTTCCGAAGATCCCTACTGTTTTCTTCCAGGGATCGGTGAAATGGATATCTATCTTTTCAACGAGGGCGAACACCGCAAAATATATGAGATAATGGGTTCTCATCTGCGGAATTTCGGAGGTGTTGAAGGCACATTGTTCACGGTATGGGCACCGAACGCTCAGAGGGTTTCGGTCGTCGGTGATTTCAACTGCTGGGATGGCAGACGGCACATGATGCGGCTCATTGGAGTATCAGGAATATGGGAACTTTTCATACCGTCCCTGAAAGAAGGCGAAATATACAAGTTTGAAATAAAAGACAGGCACGGAAATATTTTACTCAAGCTTGATCCCTATGCCAACAAAACAGAATTGCGTCCCAGGACTGCCGCGATAATAAACAGAGAGCATTCTTTTAAATGGAGTGACCACGTATGGATGGAGGCCAGAAAACATAAAAACTGGCTCGAATCACCGGTCAATATATATGAAGTGCACCTTGCCTCATGGCAGCATCCGAAAATGAGAAAAATCGATCAGGATAATGAAGATGATTTCCATAATTACAGGGAGCTCGCCCATGTACTTGCTGATTATCTCAATGAAATGGGTTATACCCATATTGAACTGCTCCCTGTCGCGGAACATCCCTTTGACCCTTCATGGGGTTATCAGGTAACAGGTTTTTACGCGCCTACCGCCAGGTACGGCACTCCGGAGGATTTCGCGTATTTTGTGAACTACCTTCATAATCGCGGCATAGGCATTTTCCTTGACTGGGTTCCCGCGCATTTTCCTAAAGACGCGTTTTCGCTGGGACGCTTTGACGGCACGGCCTTGTACGAGCATGAAGACCCCAGACAGGGCGAACACAAGGACTGGGGCACTTATATTTTCAACTTTGGACGCTGTGAAGTCAGAAATTTCCTTATGGGAAATGCCCTTTACTGGCTTGACCGCTTTCATATAGACGGACTGAGGGTTGACGCTGTGGCCTCAATGCTTTATCTGGATTACTCCAGGGAAAACGGGGAATGGATACCCAATAAGTACGGCGGAAATGAAAACCTTGACGCCATCTCATTCCTGAAAAGATTAAATGAGCTCACTCATGAGCTTTACCCGGGTTCTCTGATGATAGCCGAAGAATCCACTGCATGGCCCATGGTTTCGCGTCCTGTTTATCTCGGCGGGCTCGGCTTCTCAAACAAATGGAACATGGGCTGGATGCATGATACTCTGGAGTATTTCTCCAAAGACCCGGTTTACCGGAGTTATGAACACAACAAGCTTACATTTTCGATGCTCTATGCCTTCACTGAAAATTTCATACTTCCCCTGAGCCATGACGAAGTCGTTCACGGCAAACATTCTCTCATAGACAAAATGCCCGGTGATTATGCTCAGAAATTCGCTAATCTCCGTTCACTTTTCGTATATATGATTACTCATCCCGGCAAAAAACTCCTTTTCATGGGTGGTGAGATAGGACAGTGGAATGAATGGTACAGCAAACGAGGGCTGGACTGGAACATCCTTGATTTCCCCGCTCACAAATCGCTTCAGACCATGATTAAAGACCTGAACGGCCTCTACAAGGCCAGTCCTTCGCTCTGGGAAGATGATTTCACTCCCGGCGGTTTTGAATGGATTGACTGCAGCGATTATCAGCAGTCGGTTTATTCCTTTATCCGCTGGGACAAGCGCAGGTCAACACCTTACGTGGTTGTCATGAACCTTACTCCGCTAGTGAGGGATAATTACACGATAGGAATGCCTTTCGGCGGCAAATGGGTTGAAATTTTCAACACCGATAATCAGAGATACGGCGGTTCCGGAATTTTAAACGGTGGTGAAATACAGACTTGCGAGGGCTGTTTTCACAACAGGCCATATCATGTAAAACTTAAACTGCCCTGGCTCGGCGCTATAATACTCAGACCACAATAGGAGATTTAATGTTTATTTTTTCAAGGAATAAAGAGCTTTTCGCAAAATTGGAAGAATATCTGGGATTGGCATTGAAAACGGTTGAGGTTTTTAACGAAGCTGTTGAGTATTTTGTGGCGCACGGTGTTGATGAGCATTTCTGTGTGATGGCAAAGAAAACACAACAGAACGAGGCCGCCGCTGACGATATAAGGCGTGAAATCGAAACTTTCATGTATGAAAAATCCCTTTTACCGGAAACCAGGGAAGATCTCCTTATTATTATCGAAACTATCGATAAAATCCCAAATCACGCTGAAGCCATCGTAAACATATTTCAGGACCAGAAAACCAAACTGTTTCCTCAGATAAGCGGAATGATTCTGGAGCTTCTCGCTGTTTCCCGGGAAACTTTCGGGCAGACTGTCGAAGCCACCCGCAACTGTTTTGGAAAAAGAGATATGGTCAAGGCATTCAATGCCATGGTTGACAAAAACGAGAATCTCGGCGATGACCTTGAAAGAAAAATGATATCAAATATTTTTTCCTCCGACCTGAATACAGGAGATAAAATTCTTCAGAAGGAAATTGTGGTCAATCTCGGCGAGATTTGCGATCTCTGTAAGACTACGCTTGATCATCTTATGATCTGCAGCGTCAAACGTCAGCTCTGACGGAGTCACTTTTGGAAAATGAATAAAAACTGTATCTCAAGGTGATTTAACTCTTAACTCTTTTTGGATATTATAATGTGGACTTGGATACAATATTCAGGCGGTTTTCTTCTCGGCTGGGGCCTCGGCGCAAATGATTCCGCCAATGTTTTCGGTACCGCCGTAAGTTCGCGTATGGTAAAGTACAGCCTTGCGGTAGTCCTCACTGCGTTATTTGTGATTCTCGGGGCCATCATGCAGGGGCAGGCAGGCATTGAAACCCTGAGCAAAGACTTGACCAGAAACAACGTTTCCAGTTCGATTAAAATCGAATTATCGCAGAATGGAAGTAAAAATCCCATCGATAAAGCCGCACAAATAGCTATGATAGCTTCCTTTTCCGCGGCCCTTACCATAGTGGTGCTGACGATAATGAAACTCCCGGTTTCCACTTCCCAGGCGGTTGTCGGCGCTATTATAGGCGTCGGCTTCATGAGGCGCGATGTGAATTTTTCCGGACTTGGAAAGGTTGTCGCGTGCTGGATAGGCACTCCCGTCGGAGCGATTTTATTCACAGTCATATTTTACTGGATCTTCAAAAAAATACTTGGGAAATGGAATCCTTCTGTTTTCGTATATGACCCTTTCATGTCGATGCTGCTGATTGTCTGCGGATGTTATGGGGCGTACGCGCTCGGAGCAAACAATGTCGCCAATGTTTCCGCCGTTTTCGTCAGCGGTGGAATGCTTTCAGTGAAACAGGCCGCCGTTTTCGGGGCTTTTACAATCGCCGCGGGGGTGCTTACCTTCAGCAAGCCTGTAATGATGACTGTAGGAAGAGGAATTATAAAGCTTAATTCGTTCACGGCTTTCATTTGTGTACTTTCACAGGCTGTTACAGTGCATATATACGCCATGGTAGGCGTGCCTGTTTCGACTTCACAGGCTGTTGTGGGGGCTGTTCTGGGAATAGGCCTGATAAAAGGCGTGCATACGGTCAATTACAAAATGCTTCTGGGCATTTCCGCTGGCTGGATAGCGACTCCCATCGTAGCCGCCCTTTTTGCGGCGATAGGCTATTTCATTTCCAATCTGCGTTATACAGGCTGAAACTATTTGTTTGAAACCCCGGCTTCCTCGAAAGTAGCCATTTCCTGCATGATTTTAACTCCGGCTTCAATGATGTGAAATGCCAATGCGGCCCCGGTGCCTTCGCCAAGTCTCAAATCAAGATCAAGGAGTGCTTTAACACCAAGTGATTTCAGAATATTTTTATGTCCGGCTTCTGCTGAAATATGACTGAAAAAACAATAATCTATGACATTTTTATTGAATTGTATCGCGGTAACAGCCGCCGCTCCGGATATGAAGCCGTCAACAGCGACAGGCACTTTGTTTGCCGCCGCCGCCAGTATGGCACCGCATATCCCGGCGATTTCAAAACCGCCCAGAGCGGCCAGCGTATTCAACGGACTGTCCAGATGTTTTTTATTCACTTCAATCGCTTTTTCAATTGTCCTGATTTTATGTTCCAGGCGTTTATCGTCAATTCCCGTGCCGCGGCCTGTAATTTGTCCGGGAGCTATTTTCAGGAAGACGGAATACAGCGCGGTTGAAGGGGTGGTATTTGCTATGCCCATATCCCCGGTGCCGATGATGGTCGAACCGGCTTTTATTACTTTTTCAGCCTCTTCCATTCCGATTGCCAGAGCTCTTTCAGTTTCTTCCAATGACATGGCGGGCCCCTTGACAAAATTCTTTGTTCCCTTTGCCACTTTTCTGGAAATAACTCCCGGAAAATCACAGGGAAAAGCCACGCCTATATCAATCACTTTGAGAATGACGCCGGCATGTTTTGTCAGGACATTGATTGCGGCGCCGCCGTTCGCGAAATTCGCCACCATCTGAGGAGTTACTTCCTGAGGAAAAGCGCTTACTCCTTCTTCCGCTATTCCGTGGTCTCCGGCAAAAGTAAGGATCGCGGGAGCTGATATTTTTGCAAAAACGTCTCTGCGCGCGGCCGCGTATTTGACGGCGCATTCCTCAAGCATTCCCAGGCTTCCCTGTGGTTTGGTAAGGGAGTCCAGTCTTCTGCGGGCCAGTTCCGCTGTTTTTATGTCCGCGGGAACTATTTGAGAAATAACTTTGAAAATATCAGTCTTTGACATTTTAATTGTCCTTCGTTATTGAGGTTTGATTTTAAGTGGAATCCCGGCAACTGTCAAAATTACATTTTTCACGGCGGCGGCAATCCGCTGGTTCACAAAGCCTGCCAAGTCCCGGAATTCGCGGCTCACCGGGTCGCCGGGAACAATGCCGCTACCGACTTCATTGCTGACGAAAACAAGCGGCGCTTCAATTACAGGAATTGTCGATATGAGCTTCTGAAACTTGTGCTCAAACTCGTCTTTTTTGTCGAAAAGCATATTGGAAACCCAGAGAGTGAGACAATCGACAACAATGAAATCAGCCCTCTGTTTTCTGGCGCTTAAAACAGCTTCGGCAAGCTCAAAACGTTCCTCAATGGTTGTCCAGTGAGGGCCGCGCTCCTGTTTGTGCTTTTCAATTCTCTGCGTCATTTCTTCATCCCCCGCCCAGCCTGTGGCTATATAAAAAGGAGCTCGGGCACTTTTCGCCAGAGTCAGAGCGTAACGGCTTTTTCCGCTCCTGCCGCCGCCTGTAATCAGATATGAATCCATAATTTTCCCTGTATTTTATGAAATATCGCTATTGAAGCTTGTTCGTTTTAAAATAGCATTTATTTTAAAATGTTCATGAAACTTTGAGGATTTTATCACATGAAAAAAAATGAAAATCAGGAACCGGGGCAGCTCTCCTTTGAGGAAGCCCTTGAGAAACTTGAAGCCATTGTAGCTAAAATGGAAGACGGCAATCTGCCGCTTGACCAGATGATAAAGTACTATGAAGAAGGCAATGCTCTATCTTCGATATGCGGCAAAAAGCTCAAGGCCCTCGAAAAGAAAATAGAAATCCTCGTAAAAGAAAACAGCGAAGGCGGCGAATGGAAAAACTTCGACCCATCATCCGGGAAACATTCTGCCATGTCGCCACAGGCGGAAGATGAAGAAGATCCGGCGGATACCGGACAGGGAGATACCCTTTTCTGAAACTCAGTTTTCAGTACCTGACGTCATATACAAGTTTATAAAAAGAAAGATGCCGCGGGAACAATTGCCGTCTGGTTTGAAAAAGAAGTGCCTGACAATTCTTCTCAGGGAGCTAAAGCCCGGACCTGAAATCTTATCATGCCTTTATCATGCTCAGGAGCATTTTAAATTTTTCAACAGCCCTGAGTTTATGTGGAATGTTCGCCGGCATGACAATGATATCCCCTTCTTTCAACACGTGGGATTTATTGGCTATGCTTATTTCGACTTTGCCCTCGATTACCTGTACTATGGCATCGTAAGGAGCAGTGTGTTCACTGAGGCCCTGTCCCTCGTCAAACGCAAATAAAGTGATAGTCCCGGAAGGATTTTCCGCCAGAGTTCTGCTTACGATTGAAGCTTCTGAATAAACCGCCAGGGATTTCAGATTGAATGCCTTGCCCTTTTCGATTACGCATGTTGTTTTTTTCATATTTCTGCTTCCTGTGAGTTTCCGTTTAATACTTTACCGTTAATTCCGATTTTGATTGTGTGAAAAGGGATTTTTCTGCCGCAGTTTTCAAGTGCGTTTTCCGCCAGTCTGACTATTCCCGAACAGCAGGGAACTTCCATGTGGGCCACTGTTACGCTCTTGATATTGTTTTCCTTCAGAATGGCGGTGAGCTTCCCAAGGTAGGGGGCCGTATCGTCGAGTTTCGGACAGGCGTTTATCACCTTTTTCCCTTTCAGAAGTTCAGAGTGAAAACCCGCATAAGCGAAAGGCACACAGTCCGCTGACAATAACAGCTCGGCGCCATCCCAGTATGGGGCATTGACCGGAACAAGGTGAAGCTGTACCGGCCATTGAGTTAATTCTGAAACAGATTTTTCATGATGAGAAACACACTCCGCGCTTTTTTCCCTCTTGATGGAAAATGAACGCATCCCGGGACATCCGGTATCATGCTTATGGCCTGCCATTTCATTTCCGGTGTTTTTCATGGATTTAGTCTTAACTGCTTCCTCATCAAAAGCTTTCGCTTCGCGTTCCTCTATTCTTATGGCGTCCTGAGGACATTTCCCAATACACGCCCCAAGCCCGTCGCAATATATTTCCGAAATGAGTTTAGCCTTTCCGTCCACTATCTGAAGGGCCCCTTCTGCGCAAGCCGATACGCAATGTCCGCAACCATTACACTTATCTTTGTCTATCACTATTATTTTTCTTTTCATATCCTGTTCCTTTAATAAAAGGCATTGTAGTACTATAATACCATATTATTTAAGGAAATGCAACCACAATAACATATTTTTGTGGATTTTCTTCCTCTTTATCTAAGGATTAATGATTGAGAAACTGTCAGTTCTCCTGCATAAGAGACATTGAAAATTTTGCCGACTGCTGTGATTTGATTGTAACAGGCGTGAAAAACGCTTCAAAGGTCGGTGATTTAAGAGTCGGCGTATCCCATACGGCAAAACCTGCAAATGCTGATGCTGGAGTCAGTTTCATCTTGACAGCAGTTTTGTTGTCCTTTGAAACAAATACGGCTTCGGGTTCCGTTATTCCGATTTCAGGATTCCCAACTTCAAAAAGTTTTTTTATTTTTTCCGCACTTGCCGCCGCCTGAGGCATTGCAAAAAGTATGCGCTCGAATTTCCGTTTGAAAACAAACTCTTTTCCGTTATTCTTCATGACGACAGACCCGCCGTCCCCGATCCACAACGGTATATTGTGATATCGGAAACCAACGGTGATATCGCGAGGCCCTGTTTCATCAGAACTGGTATTCAGCAGTTCAGTTTCAATCCTGACCGCCGAACAGTCGGAATTAATTCCAATTTTCTGGCGCACGGTAATGTATTCCAGAGGAGCTGATTCTTTAACAGTTACGGGGCGTTCCGCGACAATCATTATTCCTGTTCCGACTGTTTCAAATTTTTTCACATGGTACGGCGCCATAATCATTGCGGGAGGCTGCCAGAAAGCCGGTAAGCCAAGTCCGAGTTTGCCGTTATCACTGAAAACAAACTCGTTCTTATTGATTTTCCAGCTCTTTATACACATGCCGTTCAGACCTAACAGAAGCTCGTTATCACCGGAGGTGAATTTCAACTGCTGTTCTCCTTCATTTCCATTGACAGGAGTACATGAAAGTTTTCCGTTTGAAAGCGGTTTAAGTTCTGATTTCTGATTTTCAGCTTCTTCCGCCGCGTCATTCTTTTTTTCAATATCGGCGGCTTTTGTTATTTCCGGCAGGTGTCTCTCCATCGCCGCAGTTACATCGGACAGAGTGATTTTTCTGCCGTAGTCAGTTTTTTCTTTGAAAGGCTTGATCACAAAGAATACCCAGCGCAGAGCCCCGGCATGCAGGAGAACGCCTTTTTCCAGTTCGTCGCCTGTAAAATAAGCACTTTTTTCTCCGGCAAAATAGCGTTTTTTATCCGGCTGGACTAAAACATAACGGATATCTTTATCAAGTCCCTTGACGGAGAGTTTGAAAAACACATCGCCTTTTTCCCAGAAATTCCCGACGGCGGCAAGATATTTTCCGTCAAGTTTAAAGCCCGTGGCCTGAAGCATATCAACCGGATGCATTTCTGGAAAGAATTTCTGCTGTACTTTTTTCACAGGTGCCGGATAAGGAGTTACAGGCAACGATGCAAACCCGTCAAAACAATTTCCTTTAAACACATACTTTTCGTATTCCGCAATCAACCGGGAGGCTTCGGCCTGGGCCGCCCAGTAACGATTGTCGTAGCCGCGTGGGAAGGTATATGTGGTTGATGCATCAAATCGATTCAGAAAAAAACTGATTATGTCCATGGTGATAGATTCGGGCTGGGTCACCCAGAAATCCCCTTGGATACCATGTGGGAGCGCCTGTAATTTCGGCTTGTCGGAACCAATAAAGTTTTTATCGGTAAACTCACGAACTTTTTGCGCTACAACAAAAGTATACAGATTGAAACCTTTGGTATAAGAATATGGTTTTTGGGAAAGCCAAAATGAATAAGGCCCCCAAGGATTAATATATTTGAAAGAACTCGCATAATCCAAGGGGTCGTGTTCTTTGCAAAACGCGCGTCCGTTTTTGGAATCTGTCATTATACACCATGCCACACCCGGAATAAAACCTGCTTTCCCTGTGGTAACCGAATTCACGGCTCTGTCAATAGTCTTGACCAATAGGGCATGCTGATAACTTCTGAACCTGGTGCATATGTCATAATACTTTTTGCCTATGGTCATTTCATTGGGCCATGTGGCTTTCACTTCTTCGGGCGGCAGTTTGCTGTATTTGATGAACTCATCGCGGCAATTGTCGCAAAAGCAACCCATACCGTTGAACATATAGGGTTCCCAGTTTGCCCATAACCCGTCAAAGCCTTTAAGGTTGCTTTCCAAATAAGGCAATACTGATTTTTTGAAATATTCGCTTTCAGTATAAATTGCCACAGGACAGGTACCGTTGATGAGGTTTGCATTTTTGCTTTTGCCAAGTGGCTTGAATTGGGCATATTCAGGTTTATTCTTCGGCCCTATTCGATAGCCATTAGCAACCAGAAATAATTGGGGAGTAATTATTTTTATGCCGTTGCGGCGGTAAACTCCCATCATTTCAGGGTCACACTTTCCAAGAACAATCCAAGCAGTTCCCATATTTCCGATAAAACGGCCAAGAAGCTCTTTATTTTCAGTACCTGAAAAATTCATATAAGACCCGTTAGTGAAAAAACCATTCATGAAGATATCCGATTTTGCGGAAAGCTTTATCTGCGGAATGACTTTCAGTTGGAAACTTTCCTTGTTCGTGAGTTGTTTGCCACCATCGGAAACCCAGCAAAACCCATTCGGCAGTACAGTACTCGGTGCATCACTTGTGAAAACAAGAAGTGAATGTACCAGATATGTATCATAATCCTCAATCTGCAGCGGTCTTTCACGAACAGAACTGAGATCTATTTTGTGCAGCTTGTAAGCCTTGCCGCCAACAGTTTTTGGCTCCGATGAAATCAGCTTTAATCCATCCCTCGCGGCTTTTACCTGTACAGATTCAGGCAACTCAACATAAAGTACGGGTTGTTTGAGTTCGATCTTGTCTTTAGGCAGATTTCTGCGCCAGGCAAAAACCATGATAGCGGGGTCATTTTGCGAAAGGCAAAAAGTGTTGTCCATAAAACTCATTGGTGCGAGGCATATCGAAAGTGGCATATCCTGAATATTTTTCTGCAACTGAACATCAGAAAAATATATTTCACCTGTTCCATCAATACGCAGAATCAATTCAAGCCATGATGTATTTACAGGGATCTCAAAATCAGCAGTAAATGTTTGCCAGTCCTGTTTGGGTCTGGAATATTTGATAATCTTGGGCTTCCCTGTTCCAATGCCTCTTGTTGGAGTCTTTCCGGAGTTATCCCTGAACGTTACAATCAGGTAACAGCTCGTATAGAACTTACCGAAAACTGCTCCCTTGTACTTGAAATTGACACTGTAACACCCACCTGTCGTATCCGGCATTTTAATAAGTTGCGCCCACTTGCCCGAAACACTGACCGTATTTTCCGCGCATATATTTTCCAGTTCCAGAGGTTTTTTGATATAAGCAGCTCTGCCTCCTTCTGGTAAATCGACTATCTTATAAATAACTAAACCCTCTATCGTTTCCCGTAATTTGGCGCCCAAGACGGTGTCACGGAGATGTACCCCTGTATGACCTGCCCAGTTTCCATAGAGATGTTCTGACTTTTCCATCGAAAAATCAGCATTGGTTACTAAATTTTCTCCTATATTTTTCGGTTTGTTTTTGAAACGCTGGTCGGAAATTTTCTGAAAATCAAAACTTACGCCTCCGGGTTCGAATTCATCAGCCATAATTCGAGACGATGATAAAAACGCCAGCAGACCGAAAATAACAAGTTTGTTCCATTTCAAAAACATAATTTTATTCCTTATATATTATTTTTATTAAGGTCTCCAAAAAGGATTAGAAGCGGCGGTTGTATCAATGGTTTGGTCTGGTATTTCAATCATTTTTTCCCATGACACATGGCTATCGCAAAATAGTACATTTGCCCCATTTGCATGTCTGAATTTCATAGGATAGTATCCGGAAGTGGTATAATAGCAAGATATTGTATTAAGAGTTTCAGTCAGTAAACAGGTTATTGATGGGTTGGGGAAGATAGTTATTTTCTTGGAGGTTTTGTATACCGACTGATTATATCCATAGGTATAAATCTGAGTATTGCCGGAAGGAGCAGGTTCCGAAAGACAGGCAAATTTATCACGCCTCATTTTCCCTACATTCATGCCGATAAATCCGATGCCGTATGCATCATTCTTGCCCAAATATTCAGCAATTAAACCTGAACTGGGCCTGCCGCCAAACCAGTATTTTTCAGAATCGCCGTAATCTCTGTATGGAGGCATATGATCATAGTTGTCCAAGGTATAGGACAGGAATCCGTTTCCAATCTGGGAAAGATTATTTGTACAGGAAATTCTTCTTACCTGTTCCTTTGCTTTGTTCAAGGCTGGAAGAAGCAGACCGGCAAGAATAACCATAACAGCAATCACAATAAGAAGTTCTAAAATAGTGAAATAAATTTTTGAAAATTTATTTTTTATATTTTTCATGTCGAAATCCTTCACTTTCTATCATACAAAACTCAGGCGTTTCACTGTACTTCATTTTATTTTCAGTACTTTTCCTAATCAGTATTCTATGTGGAGTAATCATTGTAACTGATTTTGGAGCTTTTGCCCATTCATCTGATTTCAACATTAGGTCAGCTGCCATGCGTCCGACATTTTCATACATCAGGTCAACTGTTGAAAGTGACGGTGATATATATTGTCCGCCCGGATAACCGCAGTAGCCCATAACAGCCACCTGTTCTGGAATGCATATATTAAGCTCTTTCAGCGCATCATATACATGAATAGCATAGAAATCAGAGTGACACATAATTGCAGTCGGCGATTTTGGCCCGAGCATAAGCTCCCTTACCGCATGGTTAATGGCTTCTTTTGAATATTCCGCATATTTAATCAGTAAATCGTCTGAATCAAAACTGTTCAAATTAAGAAATTCTTTAAAGTCATAAGGAACAAAACCCCTCATGCCGCCAATAGTTGTAGAACTGAAAATAACACCAACTTTTTTGTGTCCCTGTGATGCAAAATGCCTCAACCCGTCGCCAAATGCCAGACGGTTATCCGATTGCATTATCGCAAAATTGACAATATTTCGGTCATTATTGTGCGCATGTGGAACAATTACCGGTAAACCTGAGGCTTTTAGAATTTCTATCTCAGGTTCCCTTCCGGTAAAATTGCATTCAAGAAGAAAAATACCCTGAACCAAGTTTTCTCTAAACAGTGAACATGCATTTCCCTTGCTTATATTCCGTATAAACTGCGAAGAACAGCGTTCAAGCCGTATGCCTGCTTCATTTAAACGTTTTTCAATCCCGGGACATATATATTTTGATGGAGATTCAAAATTATTATCATTGCTGGAAATCTCCATGAAACAAGCATCGCGGCCCCTGATATTCTCTGAAACAAAAGTGCCTTTTCCCTGAACTCTTTTTATCAATTTTTCATGTTCAAGAACTTCCAGCGCTTCACGTACTGTTACTCTGGAAACATTGAAATCCTGCGCTAACTGAGTCTCCCCGCTGAGGCGTTCTCCGGATTTCATAGTACCAGAACGTATAGCTTCCCTTAACTGATTATATATGTAATCTTTCTTTAGAATCTCTTTCACTGAAATACCTATTGTATTGTGTTGTATGGTTATATTATACAATACAAAATACAACATGTCAAGAGTGTAGTTAATAAAATAAGGTTTAACGAAAAAACTGAGAGGTATTATTACAGTTCGCCAAGCTTCTCAAGTATTTCCTTTACTTCGGGGAGTCCCCATGTATATGGGTGTTCGAAGAAGAGTATTTCCTTGCCTTCCGCTTCAAATTTCTTTTTTGCGCGGAGATAAATCTCTCTCCAGTTTTTCAGGTTTTCGCTACATGCGGTTATTACTGTTTTTTCGGGCAGGAGATGCATGAAGAGGCTGTAATCTATTATTTGGGAAAGGAGCTCGGGCCAGGTTTCAACGATTATGATATCCGAATACGGATATCTTTCCGCGAATTCGATGACATGCAGCCAGTTTCCGGGAGCGACGAAAACTACGGCGTGTTTTGCCGGGTCAAAATTCGATTTTTTCAGAAATTCATCAAGTTCATCCGAAGATACTTTTTCCATAGCCAGATAATTTCCGCTGATGGGCAGGAGATTATTATTCTGTGTTTTTATTCTTACGAAAGGCAATTCCTGCCAGTGAAGATAGAGATCAAATCTTTTATCTTCATCCCTGAATTTCCTCTTTTCCAGAGCGTCGGCAAATTCCTGATTGCTTTTCCTTATGAACGATATGGCTTGTTTTCTGAAAAAACTAAAAACAATCGGGCTTCTCAGTGCGCGGCTTCCCTTGGAGGCTTTTTCCTCTTTCAGTTTTTCGATATCCAAGTTCAGGGCGTATTCGATATCGCCCTTTATATCGGAGGAAAGGGCCGAAAGCATTTCGTAGCGTTCTTTCATTCTGATATTTTCTGAAAGCGCGCCGGAATTTTCGCTGAATGGAGAGTCAAAGATAATTTCTTCAACCTGTTCGTTTATCGCTGAAATGAAATTTCCACTTAGGGGTTTTTCCGCAAGATACTTTTCTCTGTTCCGAAGCATTTCAAACATCTTTTCATATTTTTCAAAACACCACTTGTCCGGCTTAGCTTTTAGCGATTCTTCGATCATGCTGTTTGAACAAACTATTCCTTCTTTGAGAAGAGCGGAATAACGGGAGAAGTCTTCACTCAGTTTTTTTATGATTTCGTGGTCATGTTCGGTTTCAACAGTGAAAGATATTTTCTTATCCTGCGCTGAAAATTCATTCAGAAAATCTTCAAGTCCCATTCTCAGGGTATGTTTTATTCTGGCCCCTTTTTCAGTACAGTTGTATATGGAGACTTGTTTTGTTTTAAGGCGTGAAAGATAGTCCTCAAGCCCTTTTCGGAGACCGTTGAATTCTGGAGTGGTCAGAAGCTTTTCAGAATCGTTTCCCTTTATCTCAATCAGTTCGTGTTTATAAAGTTTTTCATCCATATAGCCTTCCATGTGTGAATTTCCGGAAGTGGAAATACAGAGGTCGTTTCCAAGCAACGCTATTTTTTTACAGCCCAGTTTAGCGGCGAAATCCAGCGCCGTAACTGTGGATGTTCTGGAAATTTTCAGTTCAGGAAGGGTTATTCCGGCTTCTTTCAGGAATTTATTGAAAGGCGCGCAGTCACCCGAAGACCATATAACTTTGTTGAAAGACAGTGCCGCGGCCGGAGAAACATTGGAAATAGCTGTCAGGATACTGCCATCGATGGTTTCATTGCATTCTTCAAAGTCTGACGCGGGATCGACCTGTACAATGAAATCAGGCTGAATGCCCGCCTTCATGAGCCTGCTGCCAAGTCTTCCCACCGCGATTATAATTACGCCATTGCTGAAACGTTTTATAAGCTCAATCTGATTTTTAATAGAAGGGCCAGCCCCGCATATCAACGCGGGAATTCCTTCCGGTATTTTTACATTGGAGTTCTTGAGTATAAGGGGTAGATTTTGCAGACAACATCTGAGTTTTATGAGCTTGCTGCTCTTGAAATGATATGTATTTAAAAGGGCTTCATCGGCGATTTCTTTTATTTCCGCCGCCTTGTCGCTGTATTTTTCCGTAAAGTCTTTCTGGTATGAAAAATGGACTCTCTGCATTTTGAGAAGCGCAATTAACGACCATACCTTTCCGGAAATATCATCCATTTCCTCAAGGCACGAAAAAAAAGTCAGAGGAGAGATTATATTTCCGCTAAAACTATCCGCTTGGGGATATATGTACAGCAGAAAGGCATTTTCCGGAATCTCTTTCCTGATATCCTGCGGAGGGATTTTTTCAGGGCTTCCAAAATATATGTAAAGTACCCTGTTATGCTTCTGCTTTTTCCCCCGCAGTTCTTTTAGAAAGCCGCTTAGGGATGCCTGAAAAAAAATTAAGTCATTGCTCATTTTATTTTTAGGCATCCCCTTTTAAGGATTACATTACTTTTTCCAAGGGGGAGTGGCGGGCAATGCTTTGTCAAATTCCTCTATTAACGCCTTCTGGTAATCTCCGGCGTATTTCAGGCTGAAGAAACGTTCCAGCGCCTCATCGGCGAGCTTTGCCCATGATTCTTCTTCTCTTCCGGGTATGATGGGATAGAAGAGAGTATTGCTGGCGTTGGCGGCTTTGAGGTCTCCGATGGCGTCGCCGATCATGAGGATTTTTTCCGAGGGATATTTATCTTTGGCGGCATACTGGAGGTGTTCAGCTTTTGTGCCGTGTTCCTGGCCTGCTATGAATTCCAGATAGTGGTCTATTTTATTTTCTTTCCATTCGCGTGAAAGAGCTTCTACGGGAGTCTGTGAAACAACTATCATATCAGCGCGGCTTTTAGCGGCTTTTAAAACCTTTTCAACGCCGGGGAATGGAGGCACGTCATGGACTATTTTTTCGATGACCTGATTTACTTCTTTGCTCCATCCGAGGAGGTGCGTCAATTCTTCGCTTTTGCCGGCGGCGACTTTTTTCTCAAGAGTCGGATTGCCGAGTTTTGTTTCTTCCTTCATCCATGCTTCGAGGTCTTTTGTGGAGGCGAGTTTGATGCCTCTTTCTTTGAATTCATGGCGTTCTTTCATGAAGTCGAGGGCATATTTTATGGCCTGGAACCTGTTGCAGCCGCGTGTTTTGCTGTAGAGGTTCACGAATTCCCACACTTCGCGGGCATATTTGCTGGCGGCCTGAAGGTTGAAATGCTTTACAAGCGCCGGGCAGAAACATTCCTTCTGCTTTACTTCCATGGTGTCGAAAACACATCCGTCACTGTCGTAACCTATGAAGAATTCATGTTTCACAGGCAAATTTTTGAGTTCCGCAAAATGGTCCATTTCTTTCTTAACTCCTTTAGATTTTATTTAAATTTTCTTTTTGTGCCTTCCGTATATATCTGCTAATATAGCTACATTAAGTCTCAAAACAAATTTGAATAAGACAGTATCGCAAAGTGACACTGCAATAAAAGAAATTTTTTAAGAAGCCGTATTTCTGTTAAGGATTACCGCAAATATGGTCAGAAAAAGAATTTTCGCGTCAGCTGAAAATGAAATACTGTCAACGTAATTTTTATAAATCGCCAGTTTAAGGGGAAGCACTGTATCGCGGTATTCTTTTTCCGGATTGCCGGAACGCGCGAGGATTTCCTCCTCGTTTCTGAATTTAATGGAAGCCGGGTCAGTAATGCCGGGCCTCACGGAAAGAATTTCAGTCCATTTTTCCGGGTAAAGTTCTATGTACGGCTTAACTTCAGGCCGCGGGCCCACAAGAGACATATCGCCTTTCAGTACGTTCAGGAGTTGCGGAAGTTCATCGAGCTTGGTTTTTCTGAGTATTTTTCCGGAGCGCGTTACTCTTGCGAGCGAACCCGGCTCAAAGCCTTTTTTCTCGGCGTTTTCATTCTGCGCCATAGAACGGAATTTGAGCATGGTAAAATATTTTCCGCCGCGCCCTCCACGGAACTGCCTGAAAAAGACGGGCCCTTTTGAATCGAACTTGATGACAAGCGCGATTAAAATAAAAAAAGGCAGAAAGATAAAAAGCAGAATAAGAGCTGCCGCAAAATCAATAATTCTTTTGAAGAAAGCTTTATACATTTCGTTTTGCGCTGAGGATTTTAAGTATTTTTGCGGCGGCTTTGCCGTCGCCGTAAGGCTTGAGATTGCTGCATTCCAGTACAGTTTCCGTGAAATACTGAAATGCTTCGCATATTTTACCGTAGTCGGCGCCGGTAATTATGTTCCAGCCGTTTTCAAGTGTTTCCAGCCATTCCGTTTCATCTCTCATGGTGATGCACGGCACCTTGTAAAAGAAAGCTTCTTTCTGTATGCCGCCGGAATCGGTAAGTATTATTTTCGCGGATTTTTCCAGTAATATCATTTCAAAGTAACTTAAAGGAGAAACTATTTTGACATCCGTTGAGAAGTTCAGCTTATAATCGCTCAGATATTTTTTTGTTCTCGGATGCAATGGAAGAAGGACAGGGATTTTCCGCGCGATTTTATTGACCGCGTTTACAATGCCGGAGAGCCGTTCAGGACAGTCGGTATTTTCTGCCCTGTGGCAGGTCATGAGTATGTATTTTCCCTTTTTGACTGAATATTTTTCAAACGGGTTGGAATACTTTTCAGCATACTTGATGGATTGCAGGGCCAGATCATACATTACGTCGCCTACGAAAAAAGCCGTTTCTCTCCTGCCTTCTTCAAAGAGGTTTTTCACCGCGGTCTGAGTGGAACAGAAATTCAGTGTGCTTATATGGTCTGTTATTATTCTGTTGATTTCCTCCGGCATTTTCCGGTTGAAGGAACGCATTCCGGCCGCTTCATGCGCGACGGGTATCTGTAATTTGACTGCTGCGAGGGCACCGGAAGCGGTCGAATTTGTATCACCGTAAAGAAGCACCCAGTCGGGCTTTTCGTCCAAAAGAACTCTTTCAAGCTCCATAAGCATTTTGCCGGTTTGTTCTCCATGCGGGCCCGAACCGATGGCGAGATTATATTTTTCCCTGGGTATTTTAAGTTCTCTGAAAAAAATATCCGACATTTCAGGATCGTAGTGCTGTCCTGTATGAATTATTACTTCACTGACTGATTTATTTGCGGCAAGGACGGCGGATACCGCGGCGGCTTTAATGAATTGAGGCCTTGCCCCTATTATAGTGCATATCTTCATTTCTTCGAAATCCGGAGTTTTATTATACTTGAACAGCGAATCTGATATTTTCAAGTACGAATCAGCCGGGGAGTTTTTTACGCGTCCCTGCGTTCGCGGCGTTCTTTTTCTCTTGCGCGGCGTTCATCTTCGTCTTCCTGTCTCAGGAGGTCTTTATCAACTTGTTTGGCGTTATCGGTTATAGGGTGTTTCGGGATAACGCGAAGCGAACCGTTTCTGGAATTTCTTATTATTGTTACAGGCCTGTCTATGCTTCGCAAAATGACCTCGTTTGTAGTGGCAAGTGTTATATCCACGCCTCTTTCTATCGATTTTCTTGAACAGATTATGCGGTTTGCTCTGCTCTCGACATCTTTTTCTATTTCCTCAAGTTCTTTTCTCAGTTTTGCCTGTATTGGAAGAAGTTCCTGAAATTTTTCGGCGAGTTCTTTAATGCTGTCTCTGTCTTTCTGTGAAAGTCCGAGCAGGACGCGTGGATTTTTCAGGACAGGGTCAAGCCTTTTGCTTATTTTTTCAATCTGCTCAGTTGCCGGGTCGAGCTCCTCATGTATTTTCTTCTTTTTTTCTTCGGCAATATAGCATACGCCGCATATAAGCTTTGTTTTGACTCCTATTTCAGATCCGATTATCCGGGCTTCAATTCCGGCAAGGGCAGTGCATTCTCCTCCAACTATGGCGCCGAGGTTCACATCTATTATGCCTCCGCATTTCACCTTGCAATTGACTATCTCATTTTTGACGGAAATATTTCCCTTGCACTCGATTATGGCACTGTTCAGATAACGTGCCGTAATGTTTCCCCCGCATTTTATCGTGCCCCTTTCATCACCGGACATTCCGCCTATTGTTATGTCGCCGCCGCTTTCTATATGACAGACCCCGATATTTCCTTTTATTATCAGGCTTTTTCCAGCCTTGACATTGAAATCATTTACCACGTCGCCTTTTATTTCAACGTGTCCAACGAAATCAATATGTCCCACATTCAAATCCACGTCTTCGTTCACAACATATTTATCAACAATTGAGATAGAGTTGTTCTCATAAATAACCCGGCCCGGCATTCTTGCGAAATATTTGCAGGAATTACTTTCTTTTTCCATTCTGACATCGGTTCCCTCTTTCGGCAGAGGTTCGAGAGGAAGTCCTCTCGGGGCCTGGATAAGCTCGCCTGTAACGGAAACTCCCGGAATCCCTTCTTCTGCCGGACGGGTCTGACATATCAGTTGTCCGGGCATGGCATTGTCAAAAAGATGCAGGTTGGCATAGTCTATATTGCCGTGTTCGTCCTTGACATATCTTGGCTTATCCGTTGAGGGCCTTATTAAAAACTCAATCCACTCGTCTTTGCCCTTCTGCGGTTCCACTCCTGTTACCAGAAGTATATTTTCCTGCACATGTCCGAGGCAGGCTTTTGCGCAGAATATCTTGATGTTTTCTTTTTTGATTTCGCCGCTTACATTATGTTCCTTGAATATTTCCAGGAGATCTTTTTCGTGAATTATCTCCCCTTTCTGGGTGGGTTTTATATTGCCCCAGAGTTCAATGCCGCGGTGTCTGATTTCAAGATGAAGTTTGTATAGAGGGGTTTCGGTTTCGTAAAGAAGCTTTACGTCCGCTTTTGTTTCAAGCATTTTGCTCTTGGAGCTGATATCTTCTTTTTCGTCAGGCATCCTTGAATCCTTTTTAGTTACCTGATTTTTTTAAAGGGAGACAGGCAGGATATGTTATCGGCTGTTTCCGCCGGATATTTACATGAGAAGCAAATCCCCCTTAATGAATTATAGCATAAAATACGGATATTTCTAAGAGAAGTTTCTTTTTTCAAGCGGCTTCAGGTGGTAAAGTACGGTGTGAAAGGAAAATAATGGACGGAAAACAAATCATACTGATAGACGCTTATGCTCTGATATACCGGAGTTACTATGCCATAGCTCATCTCTCAAACTCAAAAGGACAGCCCAGCAACGCGGTTTACGCGCTGGCTAAATTTCTTTTGAGAGTCCACAGGGATTATCCTTCCGAATTTGGCGCTTTCGTCTTTGATCTGGGCAAATCGGCCATGCGTCTCGAAATAGCTCCCGACTACAAGGCCGGACGTCCGCCTATGCCGGAAGAACTTAAATCTCAAATCCCGCTCATAAGAAAGATGATCGCCTGTTTCGGCTGGCCTCTTCTGGAAAGGGAAGGCATTGAGGCTGATGATATAATAGCAGTGCTGACGGAAAAATTCAGGGATTTTCCCGTAAGAATAATTACCGGAGACAAGGACATGGCGCAGCTTGTCAATGAACGTGTCAAAATGCTCGTCCCCGACAAAAAAGAAGGGGGGCTTATGCTTATGGGCCCGGAGGGTGTTTTTGAAAAATATGAGATTAAACCTGAGCAGATGATTGACTATCTCTCCCTTATCGGAGATAATTCCGACAATATTCCAGGCATTGAGGGAGTGGGCCCTAAAACAGCTTCAAAACTGATGGCGGAGTTCGGCGATATTCCATCCATGCTTCGCCGGGCCGATGAAATCAAAAATGAAAAACTCCGGGAAAAAATCAGAAGCTCCGAAGCGCTCCTTCAGAAAAACATCAGACTCATAACCCTCATAAAAGATATTCCCGATAATTCCTGGGAAAACATTGAAAAAATGAAACGCTCAGTTCCGGACTGGGAAAATCTCAAAACAATCGCGTCTGAGCTGGAATTGAAAAGCATACTGACCGAAATAGATAAACTTTCAAGCCCTTCCCTTTTCGGCGAAAATCCTTCTTCCTCAAAAAAACTTCCGCAATCCGCAAATTACACCCCGGACCTCTTTTCAAGCTAAGTTTCATTATTCAATCAGTTTATCTTTTTAGAAACATAGTGTTCGGATATGGTCTGGATAAAATCCTTACATCCTTCAAGAGGGCTGGAAAATTTTCTCGGTTTGAAGGTATCGGAAAAGAGTGGAATTGGAATCCTTTTTGATTAAAATCTCACTCCTAACAAGCCTCCATCCTCAGTTGCATCAGTAAACTTTTCTCTTATATATTTTGAAAAATCAAAATCTGAAGTAAAATCTGAAGTAGGAATACTATCTGAATTTAACGTTAGTATATATTGGAAGCCCAATCTATCAGATTCGCGCGCCGCAAGTTCAATCGCATGAGCTTTCTGTCGTTCATCCACATCTGCAAACAAAATGCTATCATGTACAAGCAGTTTAGGTACATAGGAAACTTTTGACCATAATTGAGCAAGCATCAAATCATAACAAAAAATCTTCATGTTACCAATTCCATGGCTTCCAGAACGTTCAATAGTCACTCCAAACTTATATCCGGTTTTTTCCACATCAATTGATAACGCGCCAGGAGCATCATACAATGCTTTTGAATTCTCGTTAAAGAGTAAAATAGCATCTTCTCTCTGCTTTTGCCTTTCCGTCATTCCAATTTTGGCATTTTGAAATAAAAGTTCCGTATCTATAGCCAACATGCTTTTGCCTTGTTCAAATTTCTTGAGATTTTCTATTTTCTGTTTTACACCTTGTAATTTTGAAACAGTTTCCTGATGTAAATTTTGCAGTTTGGTATATTCTTCCAATGCCCCATGTGTTTTAAGTATAATCATTAGCTCAGATCGTTCTTTAGACAGTTTGTTTTTATTCAGGTTCCGTTCTTTAATTGTTTTGTCCAACCGTTCTATTTCAGATTTCAGAAAATCTTTTCTGTTAATAACTATCTGTTTGTGAAAACTTGAAACATCTTCCAATTTTTTTGTAATATTTTCAGGAAAATGAAAACCAGCTTCCAAATATATTGACTTTAAAGTTTCAGGACTGGCATCAATCTCCTCAACCAGACTCAGTCTATAATGATCCAGCAAATTTTTATCGGAAATGTCCTCATTTGATAAGTCATGAATTTTTTTAGTTAATTCATTCGCCCTCATTTCTATTTGGGAATATTGCGGATATACATGAAATGAAGCCAATGCTTCTTCTTCTTCTTTGACTTGTGCTTCAAGTCGAACCATCAAAGCTTCAAGCTCTCCCAGACTGCCCATCATTGTTGCAAGCATGCCAGAATGAGCTTCTATTTTTATTTGTTCTATTACCTTTTTACGGTCTTTCAATATTTGTAACTTCGAGATATATTCCCAATCCAGCCCGAGTAAAAAAGCGTTATTTATTTGTATATCCCATTCGTGTTGCTTTTTAAAGTGTTGAAATGGATTGAGAAAAGCCCCAGAATTGCCATCTTTCCTTATAAAATAAGAAATTAAGCTTCTGAACGTTGGTTTATATTTATTATTTTCGGTTTCTTCTAATCCGAAAAATGCGTTTCCCAGAAATTCAGTCCAATCTTTTTTGGACAGTGTATTACAACTTAATTTCTTATCGAATTTAGGGTGTATAAGCCAATTTTCAAAAGGGCCGTCAAGCATGATCTTTGATTGGAGTGATTTTGATGTATTTCTTGAAATTTTAATTCTTTTTCCTAATATTTCTATTTCAAGAGTAAATGTCCAATCATTCATCTCCGGCTTTGATAGCGTTTCACCAGTATTACCGCCAAGACAGAAATGAATTATTTCAATCATGGTTGATTTTCCAAGTCCGTTTCTAGAATCCTTTGTTGTTGCTTCTTTTGTCCTTTCCGCGAGAACTACGTTAAATCCCGGATTAAAAGTTATAGTTTTAAAATGAGGTTTATCAGCGCTTATTGCGTATATCATTGATTGTTCTCCTTAAAAATCCTTCATCGAACTCAATTACTCCTATCATAAAAAGAAGATCAAGGCTTAATGTGAATCTTTCAAATGTTGATACTTCAGGAGTAACTTTTACTTTATTCCAAAGAGATGAAACAGTTCTAGCCTCAGACATATTTTCGAGTATGACTGCGCCAACGCCAAGTAATGAATTTGACAACTTATTGTGTTTATCTGGAAGTATCATTTCTCAAATACCTCACATTTTTCAAATAGATAGACCAGAACAGAAAGACCTGCCGCTCTTTGTTTGAAATCTCCTGAGCCGCTACAGGAAAAGTCAAACAATCTATCGAATAATTCATCGCTACTATAATTTCCCTCGTTTTTCAGATGCTCATACTCATTCACGAAACTGCTTATAAGTTTTTCTGAAAACGATGATTCTATGCCATTCATTTTTGCAATAAAATCAGCTACCTGTGTTACTTGTGTCATTCCAATCAATATCTGTTGTACTATGCTGTTAGATAATCCATTCTTTTTGATTTTATCTCTGGGAGGAATCAATATCAGAGATTCGTTTTGAACAACCTTATTTGCAAGCAAATGCTTCGTTACGATGCCAAGCTCCAAAAATGAAACACTAATAGCTTCCCGCTTGGTCGATTTGATTATCCAGGTTTCATGTTCATTTTTTATTTTATGGAGATATTCAACCGTATATGTATTTGGTTGCTTATCTATTTTTGTATGACATGATGGACACAGTAAAATAAGATTTTTGTAAGAATTACGTTCCTCATCCGTCATATTAATATCGTATCTAGGCGCAGTTGGCTTTTCCCCTTTTATATGTGCCATCTCGGCAATAAGGGAAGCCGGATCATTGTTTTGTGCGTCTATAACCAGTTCTTTATGACAATCAAATAACGCGCATCTATTGCCGCTTTTTGTGCAAAGAATTTTTGCGTCTTTATTTCTAATAGTTTCGCTCATCTATTTTTACCTAGCCCGGAAAAGATCTGTGCCGCAACTTTATCGGCAGACAAAATTGTTTATCCTTTAATTTAGATGTAATTACAGGTAATTCCACAACCCAATTGATAATTTTCCTTTATGCCGCATTATTTTAATCAGGGAGGGTTTAATCTTCATTGGGTAAATTCCCCGACCCTCTGGGTCGTTAGACCCATATAAAATTTCTGGTACGCCCGAAGGGCGTGGAAATTCGTCCGTAATGCCCCGATGCTCTGTGTCGGGGATAGGATGAACGGCAGGAAATTTTTTACTTATTCTTTTGAATTGCCAATAAAACTGTATAGCGTCAAAAAAGTAATATTTCTCTTTGAAATTCCGATTTTGTGATCACATAACCCATAGTGGAAAAACTTAAGAAAAATATTCGTTAAAGCCGATAGACAACCATCATCTCTCAAACGGGCGAATTTTATTTTCTCAAAAACGCGAATTTTGCTTCTTGCTTTTTTTTTTGCAGACAGGCATGGGGCTTTAAGCATCAGAACTGGACCTTGGCATCTGATATGCTTAATCGCACTCAGACTTTCATTCTGTAAATTATGAGGACAGTATTAATGATTTCTTCAAACAATAAATGTGATGATATGGACAGGCTTCAAATGCTTTTTGAGGTGCCGGACGATACGAATCCGATATTCAAACAGTGCCTTCTGAATGAAATATACGGAAATATTACCCCTATATATATATACAGGCTGGAAGATGACAAGTGTTTTGACTGTTCTTTCGGCATCGAAAAAAATACTATAAAAATCGGCACCGATCCTGTGGAGGCTGATATAATACTGGATCATGAACCAGGAATGAGCAAAATACAACTGGTCATAAAATTCATCAGTAAACAATGGTTCATTATCGAATGCGGTGAAACCTGCATGATGCTGGTTAACGGTATAAAAAAGCGCCAGACAAACCTGAAACCTGAAAACTCATGTGTGTTGAAAGTCGGGAAAACCTCTTTCGTCCTCAGTACAAATACCCCTGAACATAAAATAGATATGAATACAAGTAGCCGCAAATTCAAAGTGGAGGCTGGAGCGGAAAGCATTGATTATCCTTTCAGCAAAACCGTTCTTATAGGCTCAAATCCCATCTGTGACATCTGTACGGAGGGAGATGATTTCATGGGATTGATTTCATCTTTCGGGAACAGCCTCTACTTTTATTCTCCGGCCGACGGACAGTTTTATACGGAAGGAAAAAGCGCTGAACGTCCTGTGCCGCTTTCACTGGAAAATAATTTTGTTCTTGGCGCTACTCAACTTAAACTCTATGCTCCGGAAGATGCAAAAAAAATTCCGGGAGCGTTCAGCCTTTTGCCCGATTATTCGGCATCGCACCTTGTTCTCATGCAACTGACGGAAGAAGGCGAGATTGGGAAGAAGCTTATTCTTCCGGGCAAAGGCCATTCCATATTTCTGGGCAGAGACAAGGAAAATTATCTTTCAATAGAAAACAGTAAGATATCCAGAAAACATGTCCAGATAATAATGTACGGAAACAGCATAGTGCTTGTTGACTGCGAAAGCACGAACGGCACTTTTGTGAACGGCGATAAAATCATTAAAAAATTAGTGTATCCTGGGGATTTGATAATGTTCGGAGACTGCAAGTACGTTCTTGCATATTCCGAATAGAGAAAAGAGCAGAAAGTATTACGAAAAGGAGCAGACCTACCGTTTCTTCGGGTTTGTTCCTTTTTCGTTTTATGACAGAGAAGCGGAGTGCTTGTTTATACAGAAGCACGGCATATAACTTTGTTTGCGTCCAAACTTCTTCTTTTCCCATGGGAAAAAACTTCCGAAAAGGAACGGTTTTTGGGGACTGAAAAACAGCATGGAATTTTTCGACGGGTTCATTCATGTTCAAACTATATTTTTTTCTGATGCTTGAATCTTTTATTATATTGAAAAATATCACTCTGAAAGTTAATATATCGTCTCGTCATTAATCGCGGAGGAAGCCGGTATTCTTCGGAAGAGTTTATTTATTTTTCAGGCTTCTTCGCTTACAATATTAAATATGTTTTTTTCAGAGGGGGCTTTGAAATGATAAAGATAATGGTTGCCGACAGTGATCCCGAGGCAAGCGGACAGATAAAGAAAATACTTGGAGAAAAAAAATACGCTATTTCCACTTATGAGAACGGAAAGGCCCTGCTTGACGAGTTTTCAAAGGTGAAACCGGAACTCGTTATACTGGAATTTGAAATGCCCGGCCTCTCAGGAATTGAAACATGCTTCGAACTGCGGAAACATCCCGAAAGCTACAATGTCCCTATAGTCATTGTATCCGCGAAAGACCATGAGGATGATATAATAAAAGGACTCGCGGGCGGGGCCGACGAATATATTCTGAAACCCCTGAGAAAAAATGAGCTGATATCCAAAGTATCGTTTCTTCTCAGCAAGAGAGCTTCGTCTCTCGGTGATGAAATGGCGGGCAATGTCATATTCGCGAATCATTACATGATTAAAAAAACTCTGGGAAAAGGCGGTTACAGCACGGTATATCTGGCGGAGGATATCAGAAGCGGCAAAAAAACGGCCCTGAAAATACTTGATTCTAAAAAGGTCGAAAAGAAATATATTTCACAGTTTCTGAGAGAAGCCTACGGGCTTTCGCTGTTGGAACACAGAAATATAGTGAAACTTATCGAGTTCGGAAATTACGCGAACAACTATTTTATCGTAACGGAATTCATAGAGGGGGAATCTCTGCGTTCCCTTGTCAAGCAAACCCCTGTTTCGGAAAACTATGCCCTGTTTCTAGCTTCGGAAGTCTGTGAAGCCATGAAATACATGAACAGACATAGCATAATTCACAGGGATATAAAACCGGACAACATACTTATTTCACCTGACAACAGAGTGGTGCTTGTGGATTTCGGGCTGGCAAAAGATCAACATCAGCATACCCTCTCATTTGACGGAGAAATGCAGGGTACGCCCCAGATACTTTCTCCTGAATACATAAGAGGGGACAACAGGCTGACTACCAAAGTGGATATATATTCATTAGGAGTAACGCTTTTTTACGCGGTCTCCGGCAAGTTCCCGTTTTCGGGGGACCCGCGTTCCATAGTCAATGACCATTTGTGCACAAATCCGCCTCCGCTTATAAGAAAAGTTCCCCTTATAAGCAGAAAATTTTCGGAAATGGTCGAAATGATGCTGATAAAGGACCCCAGAAAAAGATGTTCTTTAAAAGAACTTTCACAGATGATTGAAAATTGCAGGAGTCAGGGCAAGATTAAAGGGACCACGGCAAACGTAATCTCTAAATCAAAAAAAGAAAACGGAAAAACCATGAACCCAAGTTTTGATTATCATAAGAAGCCATGCCCCGGTAAAATCGGAATCGTAGCCACTAAACCCTGTGAAACACAGAATGATCTTTCACTGGCATATACTCCCGGCGTAGCGGAACCTTGTCTCGCTATAAAAAAAGATATTGAAAAAGTATGGGATTATACCTCCAGAGGCAACCTTGTGGCTGTCGTAAGCGACGGTACCGCCGTATTGGGGCTTGGAAATATAGGGCCCGAAGCAGGGCTTCCCGTCATGGAGGGCAAAGCCGTGCTTTTCAAGCGTTTTGCCGATATAGACGCGATACCTCTCTGCCTGAACAGGGTTTTCAACAAAGACGGCAGGACTGACCCTGATCTGCTTATAGAAACCGTCCAACGTCTTGAGCCCACCTTCGGAGGCATAAACCTTGAGGACATTGCCGCCCCCGCATGTTTCAGGGTCGAAAAAGAACTGAAGAAGTCTCTCTCAATACCAGTATTTCATGACGACCAGCACGGAACAGCCATAATATCACTTGCCGGACTGCTCAACGCGCTGAAGATTACCGGCAGAAAAATAGAAAATACCAGGTTTGTCATAAACGGTGCCGGCGCGGCCGGGATATCATGTTCGGAATTTTATATAACCGCCGGGGCCAAACGCGAAAACTTCATCATGTGCGATTCCGCCGGCGTCATATACAAGGGCAGAAAAGAAGGAATGAACCCCGAAAAGGAACGTTTTGCCGTAAAGACAAAATGCAGGACGCTTGAGGAAGCCCTCGAAGGGGCGGATGTTTTCCTGGGACTTTCCGTCGGGAACATAGTAAGCGAAAAAATGGTCAGGAAAATGGCGAAAGGCCCGATAATTTTTGCCATGGCAAACCCGACCCCGGAAATATTCCCGGACAAAGCCCTTGCCGCAGGCGCCGCGGTTGTGGGAACAGGAAGAACTGACTTTCCGAACCAGATAAATAACGTTCTCGGATTCCCCGGCATTTTCAGGGGCGCGCTGGACGTGAGAGCAAGCGATATAAATGAAAAGATGAAGCTTGCCGCCTCTAGAGCCCTCGCTGAAATAGTCAGCGAAAGTATTCCGGACAGCATCCATGAAATACTTTCAAACGCTTATCCGAAAGACGCGAGAAACGGGCTTTTCGACGGCAAAAATCCGTTGAAGAACACATTCATAATACCAAAGCCCTTCGACCCGAGAGTTGTTCCCAGAGTAGCCCGCTATGTGGCAGAAGCCGCTATGAAATCAGGGATCGCGAAGGTCAAGATACGCAGTCTCAATGATTACGAAACAACGCTCTCTGAAAGAATAAAATTTTAAAAGGAAAGCCTTTATGTCAAAATTTCTCATCACTTTTATTGCCGTGATGCTTTTTATTTTTCAGCCTTTATGCAAAGGACAGAGCGTTCTGAACGAAAATCTGATAGCCGCGGCAAAGAAAGGCGACTTGGCGGGAGTAAGAATATTAATTGAACAGGGCGCAAGCCCCATAGGAACGAATCAGGACGGGCAGACAGCCCTGATGTTCGCTTCAAACGAAGGGCATAAGGATGTGGCTGAATTCCTGATACAGCAGGGCGCTGACCTCAATGCCGTGGATAACCAGGGCAACAGCGCTCTGATGGATGCCGCCGGAGGGGGCTTTTTTCCGGATCTCATAAAACTGCTTTATGAAAAAGGCGCGAAGGTCAACGCGATAAATAAAAACGGCGATACGGCCCTGATCATAGCGGCAGGAAGCGGGCATGACGAAACTGTAAAAATGCTGGTCAAATATAAAGCGGATATAAATATAAAAAACTGCAAAGGCAAAACCGCTTTTGACGTGGCTACAGAAAAAGGCTATGCCTCAATTGCCGCATTCCTGAAAAACCAGGCCCTCCTCAAAGTCAACATCTGGCAGTAATCAGACAATGCCGTAGATTTCTTTATATTTGCCGTCGAGATATCGGAGATATGGGGCAGGGGTTATTTCAGAGCCTGTAACGCGCTTTACCAATTCCTGAGGTTTGAATTTTGACCCGTGCCTGTGAAGTTTTTCTCTCAGCCATTGCAGTATTTCTTCAAATTTGCCGTTTCTTATATTTTCATGGAGTCCGGGGATATCCCGTTCGAGGCATTCCCATATTTGCGCCGAGACGAGGTTTCCAAGCGTGTATGTCGGAAAATATCCTATGGAACCGTATGACCAGTGGACATCCTGCAATACGCCTTCGGCATCGTTCTCAGGAGAAACTCCCAGATATTCCTTCATTTTCACATTCCATATTTCAGGCAGGTCTTTTACGTCAAGAGTTCCTTCCATAAGGCCTATTTCGATTTCAAACCTGAGCATTACATGGAGATTGTAAGTGGCTTCGTCGGACTCCACGCGCACCAGTGATGGCTGCACCCTGTTTATGCCCCTGTAAAAATCCTGAAGGCTTACGCCGGAAAGCTGGGACGGAAAATATTTTTTGAGTTCCGGGTAGAAATGAATCCAGAAATCCATAGACCTGCCTATAATGTTTTCCCAGAGCCGCGACTGGGATTCATGCACCGCCAGAGACGCTCCTGTCCCCAGAAAAGTCCTGTCCAGTTTTCTGTCAATGCCCTGTTCGTAAAGAGCATGTCCGCATTCGTGCATGGAACTGAAAAGAGAAGACGCCAGGTAATCAGGAAGAAATCTCGTGGTTATGCGGGTGTCGCCAAGTCCGAAACCTGTAGTAAAGGGATGCGCCGATTTATCCTGCCGCCCTTTGCTCCAGTCAAAACCGAAAGCGCTTATGACATGCACTCCGAAATCCCATTGTTTTTTTTCATCGAAATCCTGCCGCATAAACGAATCGTTTATCTGTTTTCTTTCAGATACGGCCCTTATCAGCTCCACCTGAGTTGTGCGCAATTCTCCGAAAATCTTTTTCACATCGGCTGTTTTCAAGCCAGGCTCGAAGTCATCAAGCAGAATATCATAAACATGAGCGGAAGGAGGGAAAAATGAAGCATATTCTTTTTGCATCGCGACGATTTTTTCAAGATACGGCTGAAAAATTTTGAAATCTGATTTTTCTCTGGCCTCCTCCCATACCGTCTGTGCCATGGCTGTAAGTTCGCTGAATTTTGCGACAAATTTTGCGGGGACTTTTGTTTTTTTATCGTATTCCCTCGCGGCGACTTTTATGAGACATGCGTCATCGGAATCGGGGGCCATGCCGTCGAGAGAATTTTTCAGTTCGGCAATCAGTGTTCCGAGTTCCTGAGAAGTGGACTTGATATGTGAGATATGGCTGAGTGTCGAAGTCTGAAACGCGCGGTCTTCGGCCCCGCCGCGGGGCATATATGTCTGCTGGTCCCATCCGAGCAGGGCAATAGCCGAATTGATATCGCAGATCTCGTGAATCATTTCTTTTAATTTCAGCATTTTATCTTTCATGAAATTTTGTCTCCCTTATTAAAGCGTTTTCTCAAGTCTGAAAAAGTTCCGTTTTCTATTGCAAATCTTATTTCCTTCATCAGATTCAGGTAAAAATACAGGTTATGTATGGTAAGCAGGCGGATACCCAGCATTTCACCCACGTTCAGCAGATGGCGTATGTAGGCTTTTGAAAAATTACTGCACGAATAACAGCGGCAGTTTTCGTCAACCGGAGAAAGGTCATCCTTGTAGCGTCCCGCTTTTATGGGGATGCATTCCCCGCTGGAAATAAAGGCGCTGCCGTGGCGCGCAAGGCGCGTCGGAATAACGCAGTCAAACATGTCAATTCCCCGTGCTACGGCTTCAACAATCTGCCACGGCATGCCGACACCCATCAGATAATGAGGTTTGTTTTCGGGAAGAAAAGGCATCACCCATTCAATGCATTCATACATATTCGCTTCGGGCTCTCCGACACTGAGACCGCCTATGGCGTAACCGTCGAAATCGAGTTTTACTATGTCCTGCGCCGATTTTTCGCGGAGCTCCCTGTAAACGGAACCCTGGACTATTCCGAAAATCTGCTGTCCTTCGTTGAGTTTCTGTTCCCTTGAGACTGCTTCCCATTCCGTAGTCAGCAACATTGATTTTTCGGCCTCGGCGTATTCACAGGGAAAAGGAGTACATTCGTCAAAGGCCATGACAATGTCCGAATTCAAGTCCCTCTGTATCCCGATGGATTCCTTGGGGCCCATAAAAAAGCGCGTCCCGTCAACGTGAGAAGAAAATTCCACACCGTCTTTTCTTATTTTTCTCAGGGATGCCAGGCTGAATACCTGAAAGCCGCCGCTGTCTGTGAGAAGCGGTTTCGGCCATGAGGAGAATCCATGAAGCCCGCCCGCTTTTTTTATCAGTTCAGTGCCGGGCTTGAGAAAAAGGTGATAAGTGTTTCCGAGTATTATTTCGGTATCCAGTTCCAGAAGTTCCGCCGGGGTCATGGCCTTGACGGTGGCCCTGGTGCCGACAGGCATGAAGACGGGCGTATTTATATTTCCGTGAGGAGTTTTGAGAACGCCGCGGCGCGCGAGGGTATCCGATGATTTATGTGTTATCTGAAAATTCATTTGCCGATGATGCTCAATACTTTCTTTGCCTCTTCATTGTCCGGGTAAAAGGAAAGTATTTTCCGGCAGATACTACGGGCTTTGTCAATTTCATTCAACTGGCAGTAAATCCCGGTCAGCGGAAGAAGCGCTTCAATATCTTTTTCAGATTTTTTAATTATCTCACTATAAATTTTTTCAGCGTCCCCGATTTTGGCGGACTGCATGTATAATGCGGCAAGATCTTTTTTCAGGATGATATTTTCAGGCGCAAGTTCCACTGCTTTTTGCAAGGAGCCGCAGGCTTCTCCGACAAAGCCGAGTTCCATTAAGGCACCTGACATTCCGATATACGCATCTACATTGCGGGGATTGGTGACGGCGACTTTATAAAATTCCCTGCGTGCCGCTTCCGGTTGATTTATCGAAAGAAAAATTTTTCCCGCGGCGATATAAGGTTCGGGAGAACCGGTAGCGCATTTAAGCAGAGCGGGAAATGTTTTCTCAATATCTTCGGCTTTTCTTGACGCGGCGTTATTCAGGGAATTGCCGAGCTTTGAAAAGAAGTTCCTTACTTTCAATGCCTCTTTTTCGGGGAGGGCTGTAAGTTCGCTGATTATCGGCGGCGGGGAATTTCCCGAAGCGATTACGCCGAGCCCGGCACTGTGATTAAAAGCAAAATTAGGATATTTTCCTCTGATTTCATCCCAAAACTTCCATACGCCGAAATCCCTGTCTTTCACACAGATATCATGAAAGAGAATTACTCCGCGATTGCTCATTTTAGGGAGCCATGTTTCAAAATCATGCCTGACCGCATCATAGGTGTGCAGACCGTCAATATGAAGAATATCGATGGAAGCGTCCTCAAATTTATTCAGCGCTTCGTCAAAAGTGCTTTGGAGCAGAGTCGCAAAATCTCTGTAATAAAGGTCCGTATGGGATTTGAGGTCCATCATTACAAACGGGTTGTAAAAAGAGGAATGCTGATCGCCTTTCCATGTATCTATCGCATAGGTCTTTGTTTTAAGTTCCAATTCCCTTGCGGCCTGACAGAAGGCGCAGAAAGATTCGCCGGTAAAAGCTCCAAGTTCAACTATTTTTTCCGGTCTGACGGCATCCACAAGCGTCATGGCAAAGGGAATATGCCCTACCCATGCGGAGGCGTAAGTAAGACGTATGGGAATTGAAAGGCATATTGGATAATCAAGAGGGTTCATTTTTTTCCTTAGTGAGCTTACTGTTTTATGAACATTCCGCGGCAGAGTTCTTCCATTTCATTTTTTTTACCGAGAGCCGAGGCTATTTCAGCGGCGAACTCAAAGGAAACACCGGCGCCTTTGGCTGTGATTATATTGCCGTCCCGTTCAATCCTGTCGCCCGTATAAGTCGCGCCTTCCAGTTTGTCTTCAAATCCCGGATAGGCGGTAACTTTTTTCCCCTTTATCAGTCCCGCCCTGCCGAGAGCTATCGGGGCGGCGCAGATGGCGGCAATGAATTTTCCGGCATTGGAAGCGTCCTTCAGGAGCCCCATCAGGTCATTGCTGTTTCTGAGATTGACTGAACCGGGCATTCCGCCGGGCAACATGAGCAAATCGGTTTCAATGATTTTGACGGAAGAAAGCAGGCAATCCGCCGAAACGGTTATTCCGTGGGAACCTCTTACCTTATCTGAAACAAGCCCGGCCAGAATGACTTCAAAACCCAATCTTCTCAGAATGTCCGCCGGGGCCAGCGCTTCGATTTCCTCAAACCCTTCCGCCAGGATTATCACGATTTTCTTTGCCATTTTCATGCCTCCTTTTTTTCATGTCTCAAAATAAACTGAATTCCGCTTCTTTTCCAGCGTTGTGTTGAAAACATTTATAAGACATTCCGGTTTCAGGTTTAAAATCTCCACTGACGGCGTTATTGTATCTTTTTCACGGAAACCGCCTTTTTAATATTAAGAATTCTGGAAATTGACAATGACTTTTAATTGCAGATTTGACGATCCTATACTGAACTATGCCAATGATTCGGTAACGGTCCTTTCGCATAAGCTTTCCGTTCAGGAAGCCCTTGATGAAATAAGGAATAACGGGATCAGCGGAGACCGCATAATCTATTTTTACGTCAAAAATGACACTGAGCAGTTATGCGGAGTCCTGCCGACGCGCAAACTGCTTACATCGGCCCCCGAACAGAAACTCTCGGATATAATGATAGAAAACGTGATAGCCATACCTTCCTCAGCATCGGTGATTGAGGCATGTGAACTCTTCACTCTTTATAAATTTCTGGCTTATCCGGTAGTGGATGAGAAACAGCGGGTGAAAGGCGTTGTGGATATCAGTCTCTTCACTGAGGAAATACTGAATATAGGGGAACGTGAGCGGATAGATGAAATTTTCGAGACAGTCGGTTTCCGCGTGTCACAACTCCGGCATAAATCGGTTTTTGAAATTTTCAGGATAAGATTTCCCTGGCTGACTGCCACAATCGCCAGCGGCATAATATGCGCTCTGCTCGCAAGTATATATGAAACAACCCTTTCGGAAAATATCCTGCTCGCGTTTTTTCTGACAATGGTGCTGGGACTCGGCGAAAGCATGGCAGTACAGACCCTGACCCTCACTATCTATTCGCTGAAACACGAGAAACTTTCTAAAGACTGGTTTATGCGCGAGTTAAAAAAGCAAAGCGGCCTTTCTTTTCTGATAGGTCTTTCGTGTGCGGCTGTTGTCGCAATCATAATATTTTTATGGAAAGGCTCCGCGATGCCGGCTGTTTCCATAGCCGTGAGCATTCTTCTCTCCCTTATAACATCATGTCTCATAGGGGTTATGATACCATCTCTTATGCACAGTCTGAAGCTTGATCCGAAAATCGCTTCCGGCCCTATTGCCCTGGCTGTTGCCGACGTATTCACCATCCTGATCTACTTCAACATGGCCCGCATATTGCTTTAAAACAGCATTTTCCAATAAAAAAATAGTTTTTTAATAAAATTTAGTAAATTAAACTTTACTTTAGTTGCCGCTTATGATATAATCTTAGAAAAAGGCACGAAACAGGTAGAAAATTATGACAATGAAAAGAAAAATATGCCTCAAGGACATTGCCAGGAAGGCCGGTGTCTCAATAACGACAGTATCAGCCGTGCATAACAATAATCCGGCAATAAATATTTCTGACGACACAAGGAATTACATAAAGAAAATTCTGACTGAAGTGGAATATACAAAAAAACGTTCCTGTTCACATTCAGGCGTAAAAACAAAACCTTTATCAATAAGAGTCCTGACACAGTTCCCGGCTAATTTGCGGATGCGCGCGGAAATTCTGGCGGGAATAGAAGAAAGGCTCTTATGCGAAAATGGAAAAATGCTTGTGAGCGAAAGTTTGCAGGCCGCGGATTTTCTGATGAATGACACGGTTAACTTTCTGAGAGACATTGATCTGGTTATTTTCATCAGCAGAACTGATACCGCGCTTATAAAAATACTCATGGATTACGGGATTCCCTCCGTGGTAATAGGCACCGGTGATGTAAGAGACGATATCAACATGATTTATCCTCAATATTTTGAATATATTCCCAAGGCTTTATCCTATCTGACGGGACTCGGCCATAAAAATATCAGTTTTATTACGGGCCCGCTTCCTCATTACTGCCACGAAAAATCAATTGTTCTTTTTAAGGAACACGCTTATAAAAACGGAATTAAAAATCCGGAAAAGAACATATTTATTTTAGACGCTGAAAATGATATATACCGCATTGTCTCAAAAATACTCAAATCACCCAACCTCCCTACAGCGTTGATAGGTCAAATAGCCCCTTATAAAGGGCTCGTGGAATCGCACGGTTTCAAGGTCCCGCACGACATAAGCCTCCTGAGTTTTGACATCGGCGGAGAAAAAGAAAATAAAATGAGTTTTTTCGGCGCTGATAATAAAAAACTCGGACATGAAGGTGTGGAACTCATAGCTCATTTACGTTTAAAACCTGAAACTCAGCCGAAGCACATTTCGCTTCCGGTTACTTTATGCGATAATGGTTCGTGCGGGAAAATTTAAATAACCATTAAAGGAATTAAGATGCATATAAACAAATTATTCGCGGTAATAGCACTTGAAGTTTTAACTCTAACAGATTCCACAGCGGAGGACAAAATGAGCTTGAAAAGTATTGAGGAAATCAAACAATTCACTCAGAAGGCTGAAAAAGAATATAAGGAAAAGACGGGGAAAAATAAATACTGGGGCGATGATAAAATTCCGGAATTCATGATGGCAAAAGGCAAAATATTATATGAGGATAATTTCAAAAGTCTTGAGAACTGGCATCATGAGGGATGCGGCAATCTTACAGAACCTGAAACGGGTATAATGCAAATTAACTGCCTCGGCTCCAAACAAGGAAAAGAAGGGTGCATGGCCTTCTGCAGAAAGGATTTTCCCGACAATATCTGTATCGAATACGACATGAAAGCGCTTTCAAAGCGCGGCCTTCTGATTACCTTCATCGCGGCGAAAGGACGCGGAGGTGAAGATATTATCACAGGTCTTCCGCCGAGACAGGGGATTTTTGCCGATTACATTTATAATGAAAATATGCGGAGCTATCACCTCAGCGTCAGCCGTTACAATGACAAGGGCGAACACACAAACACAAGCAACTGGCGCAGGAATCCCGGTATTTTCATGATGGCCCAGCAGGAGGATTTATGCAGGGAAATCAACAAATGGTATCATGTGGCAATAGTTAAAAAAGGCAAGCTTCTGCAATTGAAAGTAAATGACAAAGGGGCAGGCGGTTTCATAGACAGGGATGAAATCCCGGAACCAATCCCAACTGACGGCAAAATCGGTTTCAGGGCCATTGGCGCCGATGTCGTGATCCAGATAAAAAATTTCAAAGTCAGGGCCATTGAATAAAATTTAAGCATAAAAACGGGAGCGTTTCTCATGAAAAAAATAATTCTGATAATTACATCATTATTGCTTGTTACATTTATTATGGCTGAAAACAGGGAAAATATAGCGCCCATTAAATCAATTAACTTGAAAAATGCTTCATTCGAAGACGCCGCGACCCCTAAAGAATGGACTGTTCAGCCGGATTTGAAAGTGGAAAAGAACCGGGGAATGGAAAACGGTACGTGCCTGCTCATGCCGGAATCAAATACAGGAAGATATTATGCTTTTCAACAGGTGAAATTGGAAGACAAGGGTTTTTATGTTCTTTCGGTCTTCGCCAAAACTGATAAAAAAGCTCTGGCGCAAATAGGAATTTTCAAAACTAAATCGCTTTCCGATGTCTCTGATTTCAAAACTCTCAGCGGCAATTGGGAAAAAATATCCCTCAGATTCTATAAAAATGACGATAAGCCCGTTTATTATAATTTTTTCCTCTCGGGATACATTCCCCTCGGAAATGTTTCATGGGACAATGTACGGCTGGATTTTTACGGGGAAAATCTGAAGCCCGATGAAGAATCTTACAGAATTGAAAAGCTCTGGAGTGTTTTTAAAAGCATGGCCCCGCTTGAAAAGCTCCCGGAATCATTCTGCCGTAAACAGGTAACTTATAAGCAGTTCTGCTCTGGGCCTTCGCCGACTGTTCCGGGAAAATTTTATATAGAGCGTCCCACGCATAACTGCATAGGCTTTGAATGGTATATCAGCGGCGACTACAACCGGAACGGAAAGGTAAAAGTCGAATATCGCAAATCCGGCGATGAAAGATGGTTTGAAGCCATGCCTATGCACAGAAACATGTTTGAAGTTTCAGGAAAGGCCGCTCTTTCATGGTATTGGGTTTCTCCAAATATGTACGCAGGGAGCATATTTCATCTGAATCCCGGGACTGAATATGAAATTAAACTTAAGCTGAGCGACCCTGACGGCGGAAACACAGAGAAAATCTTCAAAACTTCAACAAAAATTTGCCCTGAAAAAATTGCAAACAGCAAAGAACTCCATGTTTACCCGCCCGATTACAAGGGAGAAAAAACAGAGCCTTCTTTTGTTTCCATATCCGCAGCATATAAGGCCGCAGTTCCGGGAAACACTATTCTCATTCATCCCGGCGTTTATAAAGCGGACAATACCTTTTCCCTGCAAAAAAGATACTCTGATCCTTCTGAAAGATATTATCTCCCCCCTTTAAAAAGCGAAGGTGATGAAAAATTTATTGGAAAGAGCGTTTTCCGTTTTGATAAAAAAGCCACTCTCGAACAGCCGATTATAATTAAAGGCACAGACAATGAGAAAGTCATAATTGATGGAAACGGAGCTGGGATTATTTTTGACGTTTCGGATTCTGAATACAATTATTTCAGAAATCTCAGCATCAGAAACGCGGAAAGGATTTTCTATTGCAACAATGGGAAAGGGCTTACTATACAGGACTGTATATTGACGGATTGCAGGTATGGCATTGATGGCGGACCGGCAAAATTAGGGGATTATTATCAGTCCGCGAATTCTCCTCTCAGATGTTATGATTTTACAATCTCGGACAATATCATCACCGGCAACTGGCCTGAAGGAAAATGGCGACAGGGATGGGCTTCTTTTACAGCAAAATATGGCTATGGAAATTTAAGGAAATGTATTGGGATTATGATAGGCGGACAGGGACATGACGTTTGCAGAAATACTGTAAAACGCTTCTGGGATGGAATTAATACATACTGGATAGTAAGGCCGCAGGGCGTACCCGAAATGCATAGTTCTTCCATTGATATCTACAATAATTTAATATCAGAATGTCCCGATGACTGCATCGAAATGGATTTCAGTGTCTGCAATATCAGGGTATATAATAATTTCGTAGCCAATTCCCATATGGGCATCAGTCTGCAACCTCTCCAGGGAGGGCCGGGTTATGTGTTCAGGAACGTGATTTTCAATACGGTAATGTTCCCTCTGAAGATAGCGCAGTGGCCGTCCGGCGCGCATGTTTACAACAACACCTTCGTTACAGCCAGAGGGATGCGTTTTGTTCCTCAATGGCAAAATACTGTTATGATGAACAACCTTGTTTTAGGAAGCGATACCGTTGAAACAGGACCGCTGTGGACGGGTTCGCCCACTCCCCTGACTTCGTTTCTCGATTATAACGCCTACAGGAACAACGGCTGCAAAAAGATATTCTGGGTTTTTCCGAAACCTGATAATGAAATGATGGGGGAAGCTTATTTCTTTTATGATTCCCTTTCGGAATTTTCAGAAAACACGGGCCTCGAAAAGCACGGCATCTGTGGTATAGATTTTAAGGACTTGGTGAATGTCATTCCCGGGACAAGCGAACATCAGGATTTTGAAAATCTGGATTTCAGGCTCTCAGCCGGGTCAAAAGCCATCGACAAAGGAATATGTATTCCGAATCTTTCCGGGAACTTTTCAGGAAAAGCGCCTGACATCGGAGCTTATGAATACGGAAGCGAAAAAATAAAATACGGAGCTTCAAAATGAAAAATCGTAAACGTAAAAAAAGCTTTTTCTTTACTCTCGTCGAGCTCCTGATTGTTATTTCTATAATAGCGATACTTGCGGCGCTTTTGCTTCCGGCATTGAAAAAAGCCAAGGAAAAAACACATCAGATAAACTGCATGAATAATCTGAAGCAGATTGGCTCGGGTTTTGTAATGTATTACGGCGATTACAACGACTATACGCCTCCGTACATGTTTTATTACGGCGGAGTAGTTTCAAAATCGACGATATGGACATCACTCCTTAAACCCTGCCTCAATATTCCCTACAGCAATTCCTATGACGACGCGCGGAAAAGATGCGGGATTTTTGTCTGTCATTCGGTGACGCCATGGGAAATTAAAGGATGGAACCCTGACCTGGGACAGAGGGATTATAACGTCGGCTCTTACGCCTATCATAACAGAATAGATGAAATGAAAATAAATCTCATCCCGGAAATCAGCAGAAAAATTCTTCTGACAGATTCCAGTTCGTGGCGTTTTACATATTGCTCAAATAATACTGATTATGACCTGTATTACGGGAGCGGAGTAGATAATCTTGCCGCTTCGAAACATAGCGGAGGCCTCAATGCCCTTTTTGCCGACGGACATTCCGAGTGGCTCAGAAAAGTTACACCCGAATTAGTTTACGGAAATCTGTAAACCCTCAGATTTACGCGGGCTGTGTAACCTGAATACTTACGGATTTGACGATATCTTTCACTTTTGTCCTGTATTCGAGCATGTGCGGTGATTTCAGATGCGCGTGCAAATGTTCAATGCTTTCCCAGGCTTCGATTATTGTTGCCGTATTTGTCTTCAGCACCTGTACAGGAATCCCTGTCTCGACATCAAGTGTCGGGGAATACGCGATACAACCGTCCTCCGCCAGTACGTTCGGCACATTGGCGTTGAAAATTTTCAGAAATTCATCCATGCGGTTTTCGTTCACTTCAATCGATGCTATAACGTTTATCATCTTTTCAGCTCCATTTACTTATCAGACGCAAATTAGCTTTTAAACCTGAATTTGCAAGCTTTCGCCTTTTCTGAAAGTTTTAAGAAAATCCACTTATGCTTCTGGAAAATCATTTGTTTCGGTATAAAATACTTCATACATTTAAAATTTGACTGATAACACAAGGTTATAAAATGAAATTATTTTGTCATTTTTCTCTTATTTCCGCCATACTTATACTTACTTACGGATGCGCTACCGATGACGCCCTGAAACGAAGCAACCGTCAGTTTCAGCAGCAGCTGGATGCCAAAACTATGGAAACTGCAAGATATACAGATGAACAGGTGAACAGGATTTCCACAAGCGTAAACTCGATGAACGAAACTTATTCCCGGCTGGAAGGGCGCATAAATGAACTTCAACGCCAGACAGGCGCAGTTGTTCAGCAGAATCAGCGGCTCGAACAGGAAATCGCAAACCTGAAAAAAACGCTTGCCGCCGAACAGCAGGCCCGCCAGACTTCAATTGACAAAATGGCCGAGCAAGTCGCAAAGGAAACCGCTTCCGCCATCAACAACTCCAGAAAGGCACAGGCCGAAGCTGCCGCCGCCGCCGCTCCGAAAGGAGGGCCCGTAGGCAAAGGAAGTTTCTATGAATACACAGTTCAGGCAGGCGCCACTTTAACTACAATAGCAAAGGCATATAGCGTACAGGTTTCAGAAATTAAAGAAGCCAACAGTTTAAAAAATGACAATATCCGCGTAGGCCAAAAATTGTATATACCCAAAAAATAAGCCATTTCCGCCGTACTCTTATTGAATATTCTTTCGGAACTGCTTATTTTATAAAGTTGTTAACCTTAGGTTTAGATGGTTTTTATAATGAAAAATGCTAAATACAAATTCAAAAACGCTGTTCATTTCCAGAACAAACTTCTGGTATGTCCGAAATGCCTGGAAGCCGTCAACTATATAGATATCGAAAATTTCCGCTACTGCCCTTACTGTGATTATTCGTTTGAGCACTGTCATGAGCTTGAAGATTTCCTTCTTCAGCCTGTAGTCGAACATTGGATGAGGCAATATTCATACTGTCTCAGGGACGAGAGTCATTATAACAGGCCGGCCCTCTTCTGAATATCGTTTCCTTTCATTCGGCGGAAATCACCTTTGCAAATGGGCAGATCTGATAAGCTGTTATAATAGAGGAGTTTTAAGATGATAAAAAAAATAAGCTGTATAGTAGTGGTACTTACTGCGTCAACCTTGATTTTGCCCGCGTTTGCCGGACTTTCCCCGTTCAGTCAGGCCATGATTGCGGTACGTGCCGCCAAAGCTGTGAAAAAGCATAAGGAAAAAGCCGAAGATGAGGCGGCGGAAAAACAGAAGCTTGAAAAACTACGTGAACGTTATCCGAAAGATGTTCAGGAATATGAAGCCGCTCTCAAAAATGATCCCAACGCGGCAAAAAGAAAGCTTGCTTCGATGGTTACCCAGTATCAGAAGGACACCGGCGAAGACCTTGATAAAACTTATGCCGTAAAAAAACAGGAAGGCCTGGTTAGAAAAATGAGGGAAAAACTCAGCGGCGAAAGCGAAAACAGTTCTGATGGAAGTACCAATTCCGAAACTTCAGGCGAAAAGCGCGGAGGCATTCTCAGCCGCCTCAGAGGGGATTAAGCAAAGGCAATTGGAATTCCCTTGGAGTATTTGATTAGGATACATGAACTTAACTGTTTTATAATAAAAGATTTGAATATTCATAAAAATATAATATATTGAGGCCGTGGCCCAATGATATTAGTATTTTTAAGATGAGATACTTTAAATTTTTCAGCGTTCTTTCGTTACTTCCTCGGCCCCTGCCAGATTTTTTTTATTTTTTTTTATTTTTTATTTGACTATTGAGAATGGAGGTCTAATTTATAGGCTCTGTGTGTCTCTGCACCTGTACCAGGCGTAAAGCCCGTGATAGGCAGAAAGAAGCACAAGATGTTAGATTGTAGTAACTTATGGAAATTATAATATAGAGGTACTTTATGAAAGTAAGAGCTTCTGTCAAGCGCAGGTGCGAGCATTGCCAGATTATTAAAAGGAAAGGTATTGTAAGAATTCAGTGTTCCCGCAATGCCCGTCACAAACAGAAACAAGGTTAATTTTTATAAAAGAGGGAAATTATGCCGCGAATAATTGGAGTTGATCTTCCTGGAAAGAAGAGAATTGAATACGCTTTGCGCTATATCTACGGGGTTGGCCCCGCATTGGCGCTCAGGATTATGGAAAAAGCCAGAATTAAGCCTGGTATAAAAGCCGATCAGCTTACGGACGAAAATGTCGCCGCGATTACTACAATCCTTCAGAATGATCTTCTGGTGGAAGGCGATTTGAGGCGGAGAGTTGCCTCGGATGTCCGCAGGCTTCAGGCTATCGGTTCTTACCGCGGCGCGAGACACCGCAGAGGTCTTCCTGTGAGAGGGCAGAGGACCAAAACCAATTCGCGTACAAGAAAAGGACGTAAACAGACAGTCGGCGCCATCAGAGATAAAACACAGCGTAAGCTCGCCGGCAAGGATGAGGAAGAAGGATAATCTTTCGGTTTTTCTGTATCGCATTTTAAGCAACCTTAATCAGGGAAAGGTATTATATAAACATGGCTGAAAATAATGAATTGAAGGAAGTCGGAAATGTAAAAATGTCTGACGCTCCTATTGAGAACGCGTCTGCGGATAACGCCGCCGCGGAAGGCGAGGAATCGTCTAAGAAAAGAGCAAAAGGCAGCCGCTGTGTTCCATCAGGAATAGCTTATGTACATGCTACTTTCAATAACTCAAAAGTAACTTTTACGGATCTTCATGGCAATGTGCTTTGCTGGTCTTCCGGCGGTAAAAACGGTTTTAAGGGCTCAAGAAAAAGTACTGCCTACGCCGCTCAGGTTGTTGCCGCGGATGCAGCTAAAAAGGCACAGGCAATCGGGATGAAAGAAGTCGAAGTACGCATCAAAGGACCAGGCGCGGGCCGTGAATCCGCAGTCAGAGGCATAGCTTCTTCCGGAATGGAGATAACCGCAATCAAAGACATCACTCCTGTCCCTCATAACGGGTGCAGGCCGCCGAAACGCCGTCGTGTATAACTCGTTAAAATAAGCGTTCCGGACGAATCATTTTTTAAGTTTTAATTTTGAAAGTTTAATATAAATTTCTGGAGGGAATAACAATATGTCTGCTGCATCTGCTTTTCCAATGCCACAGCGTCTTGAAAAAGACGAGGCTACTGCTAATGGTAAATACGCAAAATTCATAGCAGCTCCGTTTCAAAGCGGTTTTGGTCATACGCTCGGTAATTCTCTGCGCAGAGTGCTCCTTTCTTCTCTTGAAGGCGCTGCTATCTCTGCCGTAAGAATTAACGGTGTCTCCCATGAATTCGCGTCTCTGAACGGGGTTATTGAAGATGTCACTGAAATAGTACTCAACCTTAAACAGATAAGGCTTGTCGCGCACTCTGATGTGCCAAAAACACTTGAAATCAAAAAAGATAAGGCCGGCCCAGTAACAGCCGGTGATATAATAACCGATGGCACAATCGAAATATTGAACCCCGAACAGGTTATCTGTACCCTTGACAAAAACATGCCTTTCCGCGCTGAAATAGAAATCAGCAGAGGAAGAGGTTATGTGCCGTCTGAAAAAAATAAAAATCCGAATCATCCTCTCGGCACTATTCCGGTGGATTGCCTCTTCAGCCCTGTTACCCGCGTGCGCTACCATGTAGGCGCTGCCCGCGTAGGTGAAGAAACAGAAATGGACAGTCTTTCCATCGAAGTCTGGACAGACGGCAGAATCACTCCTGATGAAACCATAGAAAAAGCTTCAAAAATACTGAAAGACCACTTAAGGCCTTTCCTCGGCACCCTTGCCGGCGAAGAAGACGCTTTGGCTTCCATCAGCGAAGAAGAACAGAAGCTCTACAAGATGCTTTCTCAGGACGTAGAAGTACTTGATCTTTCAGTACGCGCTATGAACTGTCTCAACAATGCCAATATCAAATTGCTCGGCGAGCTCTGTACCAAATCCGAAAACAGAATGCTTAAATACAGGAATTTCGGAAAGAAGTCACTTGACGAGATAAAAGAAAAACTCAATCATTTAAATCTCAGCCTTGGAATGTCTTTCAGTGAAGGCATGGTTACCGCCCTTGAAGCTGAAGCCGAAAAGGCCAAGTCAGAGAAAAAGGAGGAAGAATAATATGAGGCATCGTAAATATACCTTTAAAATAGGGCGTACCAGCTCGCATCGTCGCGCGATGCTTGCCAATATGGCAGGCAGCCTTATTGAAAACGGTGAAATACGTACTACCGTTATCAGAGCGAAAGAGCTCAAACGTTTTGTCGAAAAAATGATAACCTATGCTAAAAAGGGTGATTTGCATCACCGCAGATTGGCCGTGGCCAGGCTCGGAAATAAAAAAATCGTAAAAATGCTTTTTGAGGAAACCGCTCCGAAATTTGCCGACCGCAATGGAGGTTATACCAGAATTATAAAACTCGGTACCCGCATCGGAGATGCCGCTGATACCTGTATGATACAGTGGGTTGGCGAAGGCGCCCCCGTTAAAAAGTCCCGTAAAACTGAAAAAGCCGAAAAAATTGAGGCCGCTCCAGTTGAAGAGACAGCTCAGAAGCCTGAAGGAAATGCTGAAAAATAAATCGGCGTTTTTACTTTAATATCTTTATGAAGAAAAACCTCGGGCTTTCCCGGGGTTTTTTCTTTTCGATAACAGAAAAAGGTTAAAATGATCAGTTACGACTTCAAGGATTATACCGTGGTTGTTACCGGCGGTACTCGCGGTATCGGGGCCGCTGTTTCCGAAGCTTTTATTAAAAGCGGGGCCAATGTTACCGCCATATATGCAGGAAACGAGAAAGCAGCGCGGGAATTCGAAACTAAATGCAACTCGGACAGACTTAAAACCGTTAAATGCGATGTTTCTGATTACAGTCAGGTCGAAGCTTTTTTTAATGAGTTTGACAAAGCGCACAAATCCCTCGAAGTGCTTGTGAATTGTGCTGGCATCAGAAAGGACAGCGTTGTCGGTCTTATGCCTCCGGATGACTGGAATGCCGTATTGTCCATTAATCTCACAGGCACATACAACATGAGTAAATTCGCGTTGATGAAAATGATGCAGAACCGTTTCGGGAGAATAATAAGCATAACTTCTCCTTCGGGAAAAATAGGCTTTGCCGGACAGAGCAATTATGCTTCAGCTAAAGCCGGACAGGTAGCTTTTTCCAAATCCCTGGCCAAGGAAACCGCAAAACGGTCTATAACTGTAAATTGTGTTTCTCCCGGTTTCATAGATACTGATTTCATAGCGGATTTGCCTGAAGAATTGAGGGCCCAGTATAAATCTGATGTTCCCATGAAAAGATTCGGAAAAGTCGAAGAAGTTTCCCACGCCATTCTTTTTCTCGCGTCCCGGGAAGCTTCTTATATCACAGGGACTGTACTTGAAGTCACAGGCGGGCTCTGATTGGAGGTTAGCGTATGAATTTTCTCCAGCTTGAAAACAAAAAAATCCTCATTTTCGGTATTGCCAATAAAAAAAGCGTTGCTTTTCATATAGCTAAAGTGCTCAAGGATGAAGGCGCCGAAATAATATGCTCTGTTTACAGCAGAGAACATGCTGAAACCGTGGAAAAGCATTTCCCCGGGACTCCCGTATATATTTGTGATGTCTCCGATGACATTCAAATGGAGAAAACGGCTTCCCTTATAAAGGAAAATCATAAAAATATCTACGGGATCGTCCATTCAATAGCTTTTGCCAATTATTCCGCGGGGGTCAGGCCTTTTCATGAAACTGTGAAATCTGATTTTCTTCAGGCAGTGGATATATCATGCTTTTCTTTTATCAGAATTGCGGGACTTTATAAATCGTGTATGGATTCGGACGGTTCGATTATTACAATATCAATATCCTCTACCAAAATGGCGGCCCCGAGTTACGGTTACATGGCACCGGTGAAAGCCGCATTGGATTCAAGCGTCTGTTTCCTTGCAAAATCTCTGAGTGAAGATTCCCGTATAAGGGTCAATGCAATAGGCGCTTCCCCTCTGAAAACTTCCGCTTCCGCAGGAATTCCGGGTTATATCGAGCCATATCTTTTCGCGGAAAAAGCGACGCTTAGAAAACAGGCGCTCAAGACGGAAGAAGTCGCTAACACTGCCGCGTTTCTTTTAAGCCCGAAGTCCAGCGGGATAAACGCGCAGACTATAATTGTGGATGCCGGTATGGCTGTAAATTTTTTTGATAAGGAAATAGTTTCAAAAACCGTGAAGTAATTTTCACCTTTTTTGTAAAAATTTACTATTAATTATCAAAATATCATGTATATTCTGCATCCAGTATTACTCAGAAAATGGGCGATTAGCTCAGTTGGCTAGAGCATTTGGTTTACACCCAAAGTGTCGGGGGTTCGAGTCCCTCATCGCCCACCAATTTCAATCCAAATCCCCGAAGTCACGAACGTTTTCAATTTTCCCTATATGCCCTTGTACCAAAGGGTTTTGCAAAATCTCCGTTCCTGCGGAGGATGCGGTAGGGGAGGCATTCCCGCCAACAATTTCATCGGCAGAATGGTACCTACACCTCACCTCAAAATAAGGTAAAGTAGAAAAGACAGGCGGAAAGGAACTTGAAATCGGTAGTAACGGCATTTTATTATGGAGGTTCAAATTTTAGTCCGTTGGGGCCCCATTGAAAACATTAAACCATAGTCAAAATCAAATTGCGGTTTGGCAGGCAGATTAGAAAATACAGGAAGACTTTAGTTATGGATACATTCAAGTCGTGCTGCATGTGTTCTGGATTGTTCCTGAGGTCAGACGGTAAACTGACATGCTGGTGTAATGAAGGCTACTACAAAGTACTGGCTGATGCAACAGAAACACATGTTGGCGACTTCATAACAAGTCCTGAACTTAAAAGAATAAGGAATTTCTTCAAAAAAGGGCGTTATCCTCATGAAATATGCATACGTTGTATTGCTCGGCTTTCAGATGAGCAGGCCGACATCGAAACATCTGGAATTATGCTTCACGTGGAACCAACTAACAACTGTAACCTAATGTGTGATTCATGTCTGTCAACAGTAGAAAGGCAGATGCCTCAAGTCTCCCCGAGAAAAATGCTGTCTCCTGTTGTTTTTGAAAAAGCGGTAAGGGAACTCAAAGAGAAAGATATTAAAATTGCCTTCACTTCTTTCTGCGGCTACGGAGAGCCTGTCCTGAACGCATCACTCCCCGATATGGTGAGGATATTCAGAAAATATTATCCTGACGTATATGCCTATCTTGACACAAATGGCAGTCTTCCGGTAAAACTGGCAACTCCACTTGCAAATTGCGGTCTTAATCTTATTAATCTGGGAATAGACGGTTCGGACCAGGCATCCTATGAACAGTATAGAAAAAATGGTAATTACGTAAAATGTATTGAATTTCTGACAGAACTGGTAAACACCAGAAACCGAACAAAGAGCTTAACGAAAATACGCTGGAAATATATACTTTTCGCGCATAATGATTCAGATGAATGCATAAAAAGGGCAATCAGGAAAGCTGAAGAAATCGGTTCTGATATTGTTTTTCATATGACATGTTCAGGTAATAAGAGCTGCCGCACTTCAAATGAATTAGCCAAGACTATAGGCGGCAAAGAAAAAATTGAATTTTATCTTGACAAAGCATTTTTAGAAAAACTATAAATATTCAGGAAGCCGCTATGATACTATATCAGGATGAACAGAGCCTTTTAAATCACTATCGTACCCTTAGAATTTTCACTAAAGAGGGGAGAATAATTTTTTATGGTTCCGGTTACTATTGCAGGGCCATATTGGCGCTGCTGTTCAAGTTTAAACAGCCATTTCCAGATATGATCATAGATGATAATTGCGAAAAAACAGATATGCTTGGCATTCCGATAATGAAGCCGGAAGAGGCGGGACTGAAAAGAGAAGATACAGTTTTAATTGCGGTTGATTCGCCTGGTTTGAGTTCGCGCTTGAGAAACAATCTTATCGTTACAAGAACAGCGGCAAGAGTAATAGAGTGGAACTACAACTTTAATATTCTATCAGAATCATACCATGCCAATTGTGACAGTGAATTGAAATGGCACTGTGGCTGTTTCAATAAGAAAACAGCCGCTAATGGAGGCAAGATCTCGGTCGATGCAATAACAAAAAACTGTTTCCCGGAAGATTTAATGAAGACTCTTTTGAAAAAGAAAGTATTCAAACACAATAATTCCATGAACTTTCTGGAAATCGGTACAGGGCTTTTTCCTGTGCTGACTTATGCGAGCATCAAGTTCGGCATCAAGATTTGGGCCCTTGATATTTTAGCGGATAAATACTGTGAATTTCTATCGCAAAATAATATCAGTCTGCCTGTATCATGGCTGACAGGAAAGGCCGAAAATTTAAAAGACCTCACTGGTAAACAACACTTTGATCTTATCATGATGGATAACTCCCTTGATCATGTAATAGAGCCACTTCTTGTAGTTGAGAACTGTCTCGATAAATTGACAAAGGACGGCATAATCATCATAAAGTCTCATTGTAGAGAAGGTAGCCGCGCAAATTGGACTGAATTTCATAAACATGATCTGACATTAGAAAATAATGAGTTGGTCCATTATGATTTTTTTCAGACGCGCACATCACTGTCTGAAAAAATAAAACTAAAGTGTCGTTATAGCGGATTTTATCATGTAAAAGATCCTTTTATGGGTAAGATCCTCTGTTTTACAATTGTTATGAGCCGTTGACAAATCATTACACCATCTGAATTTTCAGTTACCTGGTTCAAATACATCCCGCATCTTATCCGTATTTCTGAGAAATGCGGGATAAATCTTTGATTTCAGACCCATGTTTGTAAGTTTTACGGCGAGGTCGTAACACCACCACCAGCTTGAAATAACGACAGCGTCAAAAGAAATTTTTGTAATATCTTCAGAGTTGTATATTTGAGCAAATGTCTTATTGAATGAAGGCGGATTATCATCGATAATTCCAACAATTTTCAAATCAGGCAAGCCATCCGGAAATTCACTTTCGAAGTCTTTTCCTATCCCATAAAACAGCACCATGCTTCCCGATTTGCATAAGCTGTCAATCGCACTGTGAACTTCTCTGAAAAATTGGTCATGCAGGATGAGAGCTTCAGGAATTTCATGAATTATCTCCTTTTCAGATATGCCGGCAGGTGGAAGAAGAACTGAATGATTCGGGCGTATATTGTTTTCTTTGAGTGACGCCAATCCCCATGCCGAGGCATTTTTGTAGGGCATGGCGATATGCTGCCAGGCATAATCCACTCCTCCGTGATGCTTTGACTGTTTCATGTTAAGCCATGAATCCGCATGGTCTGCATGATAGACATTGCCAATAGGAACTATCTCATGCCCCAAAGACTGTAATTTTCTGCACAGGACTGTATCGAGATGCTGATTTGAGCATCTAACACCTTCATAATGGGCCTGCATCTCAAAGAAAAGGTTTCTGTGCATCATGGTGAAGTCACCGGGCGCGCCGAAGCTTCTATCAAAATCGGGCGAAAATGTATATACCAGTTCTCTTGTATCCAAATCTTCTACAGGAAATTTTTCAATGCCGTGCATGAGGTATCCAGATTTAAAATCCAAGCGATTGGCGATATAACACTTGTCCTGTTCAAAGTTGCCTTCAGCTATCTTCTTGACAATCTCCTTAGAAAAATATGTGTCGGCATTTGTGGAGATAATCCAGCTGCCTGTCGCACGTCGTATACCGACATTTTTTGCATGAAACTGCATTACTCCTATGTTTGGATTGCGGGATACGAGCCTATGGATTTTTTCAGGTACAACAAGAGCGCGGCAGTTACCTGTCCACTCTTTTATTTTCTCGAAAAACAGTGGTATGTCATTTAACGAATTCCATTCCACCCACACGAATTCGTAATTTATTTTGAATTCATTCAGAAGCGCCGTATTATGGCGTACGGCATACTCTGCCCGCTTGTTGAAATCACCATTGTGATTATCATTTCTACCGCAGATAATAATAGATAAGAATGGGGGTGGGGTATGCATTGATTTACTTTGGAAGTGTTGGTTCGGTAGCCCTGTAAACTTCCCATATCAATTTAATGCATTCCAAAGGATAGCGGCCAACTGCCGTTTCCTCCGACAACTGAATACCTGAAATGCCTTTTTTTATCGACGAGCATAAATCAACTATCTCTGGAATAAGAGGTATGGGATTAAGCTCCATATTTTTAAGGAATTGTGTAGCCAGAAAGATACTTTTCCCCGCGTCAAGAGCAACTTTTATAATCCTGTCCTGATGTCCGGCAAGTTGTATCAACCCCACATCAGTAGAAAGATCTCCGCGGTCAATATTGCATAATTCAACTTCGCTGAGTATTTCACTCAGTTTTTCGACAGCCGAAGCCGTTTCTATTTTTGCTATGATTCCGGGATTGTATTTTCTTTTATGAAGCAGTTTTTTGACTTCCTTTATGTCTGCGGCATTGCGGACAAAGGAAAGAGATATAAAGGGAAGTTTGACCTCTGCGGCTGCGTCAATCAGATCAAGATCGTCCTGAAGCAGGAATGGCAGGCTTCCACATATTCCCTTTGCATGCATTCCCTTGCCTCCTGTTAATTCGCCGCTGTTATGCGCTCTTAGCGTTACGCTGTCTTTTCTGGTTTCACATACTGTGAAGTGCAGAGTGGAATCGTTGGCAAGTATCTGATCGCCTTTTTTGAGAAGGGACGGGAATTGCCGGTAATTGAAATCATCACTCGTCAAAGTAATAACTTCGTTTTTTTCGAATCTGACAGGATAAGGAAACTTCGCGGTTCTTATTTTATTGCCCGGCAAGTCTATCATTATATCGGCATCCGGAATAATTGACCTGATTATACCAGCAAATATTTTCAACTGTTCCGGAGAGCAATGCGCACCGTTTAAGCGGAAAATACATGGGCCCGCATCATAAATTTCCTTTAACTTGTCGATTTTGCCGAGAATGCTCGGGCCGATAGTTACAATTAATCTGAAGCTCATTGAGAAAGTTCCTTTTATTTATTGATGAATTTTATCGTTTCAGACTTTTCACGCGCAGAAAAGCGAATTGGAAGCCGCAAGTCCGATAAGAAAATCCGAGATTTCCCTGCGCATGAATTTTTCATCCGGCCGGATACCGGAAGACAGCATGCGTCTCATTTTGGTGCCTGATATCTCCTGTATGAATTTTTTCGCATGCGCACATGTTTTTTCGGTTGAAATGCATTTGCAGCCGGAACAATACCTGGGCCCGGCAAGCGGCAGGATTTCAATGCCGAGGTCCTTTTCGAAGGAGACAGCCAGCTGCTGCGCCTCATATTTTCCGTAATAATCCCCGACGCCCGCATGATCGCGTCCCACTATGAACGAAGTGCATCCATAATTACGTCTGATTATCGCATGAAAAACAGCTTCGCGCGGCCCTGCATATCTCATTGAGGTGCGCAAGGTTCCAAGCAAGGCATTATCGGGATAGAATTTGCGCACCATGATATTATAAGCGCCCATGATTGCTTCGGGGGTAAAATCCCCTTTTTTCTTCCAGCCGATCAACGGCTGAAGGAAAATTCCGTCTGAAACTTCCATTGCGATGCGTTGTAGATACTCATGGGCCAGGTGCGGTGGATTTCTGGTCTGAAAAGACGCGATTTTTTTCCATCCCCTGCTGCTGAAAAACTTTCTGGTTTCAGCCGGGGTGAGATTCCATTCCGGCAAATCGGGTAACAGTTCCTTAAACAGTTTAATTCTGCCGCCTGTTCTGTATTTTGAACGCGCAAGTTCTTTTGCTACGCCCGGGTGTTTCAGATCGGATGTCTTAAATATCCTCGCGGCATCTTCAATGGGCCTGACCTCAAAAATAGATTCAGGCATGATGGAGCCGATCTTTTCACTGTTCAGAAATAAATCCACCTCTGCGGAGTTTTCTATTTCGCGGATTTTGTTTTCAGGAATGTCCAGAGTAACCGGAATAGGCCAAACTTTGCCGGAGGCAAGGCGCATGTTATCAACAACGGTATGGTAATCTTTTTCCCCCATGAAACCTTTGAGTGGCGCAAACACTTCATGAGCGATATTCACAATTTCAAGATATGCGTCAATGTTTATTTCAAGCGAAGACATAATTAAAAAATTCCTTTGTCCTTCAAAAACTTTATTACTTTTTCCGTTGTTTCGACAACAGTTTCCTTATCGGTATGTAAAGTCAGGTCCGGGTTTCGGGGACGTTCGTAATCGTCATCAACCCCGATAAGAGAACTCATCGTTCCGGCCTTGAACTTCTTATAATGTCCCTTGACATCGCGTTCCATGACTTTTTCCAGTGAAGCATCCAGAAATATCTGAATATAATTCGGGATTTTCCGGCGGATAAAATCGCGCACTTCATAATAAGGAGCGATATTGGCTACAAGCACATTTATTCCATGTTCCGCCAGCAATTCCGCGGCAAAGGCGATTCTTCTGACATTTAAAATTCTTTCTTTGCGGGAATAGCCCAGATCCCCTTCAAAAAAATTTCTGACAATATCTCCGTCAAGATATTCAAAAGGGATATTTCTGCTTTTGAATTCTTTTGCTGTTTCCATGGCGACTGTAGTTTTACCGGAACCAGAAATGCCTGTAAACCAGATTACATAAACGTCTTTTCTCATTGGATTTTTAAAATCTATATTTTAAGTTATTGTATTTGTAAATTCCATTTGTAAAAAGTGAACAATGGCAGATTTCCATAAGGGTCTATTATAATTTTATTTTCACCGTAAAGTTCTTTGCATCTGCTCATGAATTCATTTCTGTACAGATCAGTACTTATGACAATAGCGTCTATCCCGGAAATATTAGCGTTCTCAGCTTTTTCCGGTTTAATTCCATCAAAAAACAGCTCGGTTTTAGGATTGTCATCAAGAATCTTCTTTATATTCATACCCGTTTTTTCTGAAAGTTGAATTGTTTCCAGCCATCTTGTATGTTTCCCTGCACCGAAGAGGGCAATGTTCAAGACATTTTTCCTATAGAAAAAAGTTTTCAGCCTATCGGTTAGGAATAGACTAGCGAATTCTGCATTCATAGGAAATGCGGTATCAAGGTGTTGATTTTTTTCAAAAAAGTCATTTATACTGACTCCCGGCAGTATACAGTCATCAGGACACACGATATCTCCTGACAGTACTTTGCTGTGTATCATCAATAAACGTTGTATTATCATAGTGTTTTGTACTTCCAACGGAGTGGAATAGTCAGCGTTTTCCCTGTTATTAAGGTATTGAAGTATTGGGAAATTACTTTTTTCAGAAAAATCCAGAAGCAATTTAAAGATATCCATAAATCTCTTGTCCTCTGGAGCGGCAGCGGCGGATTTGAAGAATATGCTGAGAAATACTTCAATTCCTCCGGAGTGAACACTTGTGTAGGACGTTACGACATTATTGAGAACTTCAAATGGCAATGGAGCTTTGTATTTGTCAACATAGGATTTCATCAGGAACCGAGTTGAAGATATTCCACTTGATGTTAAAAGCGCATCGGAATAATCTTCCAGTGAATTTCCAAGAATATTTTTTTTGGGTAAGGATAACTTGATCCAGGAATCCTGAATCTTGCCATTTGCTATATCTCTGATAGCCTGAACAAATGAATCTGTTGCGTCTGAAATATATGAGTTTTCTGCATACGCAGACAATTTCTGCTTCATAATATCAGGAGAGTTGACTATTAGAGATACCGTCTTAATCAAGTCGGGGATATTGTCAACTCTGTAGGCGTACTTTGATATAAGGTCATCATTAAGCCATTTGACATTACTATCAAGAAAGTATATTGAAGGCCTAAGGCTCCCCAATGAAAATGTCCTTGCCGTCAGGGAGGAATCTGAAATTAAAGTTAATGCCTCTCCATAAAGCTTTGAATAGTGTTGGGCCTTCTTGAATATTTCAAAGTTGGCATGACTGGAAAAACGCTTTTCGATTTGGAGTACTTCAGGTCTATCGTAATCATTGGGAAAAGGTTTGAAAACAATCTTGTGTTTGGGAAAATTATCCAGAAGGGTTTCCAGGATATCCACACCATGTTTTTCCGTCAGATAACCGGCTTTATCACTAACGCTGGGACAAACGAGAATTGTGTTTTTATCTTCGTAAGATTTTTTTTCTGAGTATTCCCTGATTTCCTGTAACTTGGGGGATGCTGCCGGCACGATATACGAAGAGCGTCTTTTTCCGCATAATTCCTCAGGCAATCTGAAACTGTCCATATCTTTCTGAAGAAACGTTTCAAGTTCTGCTTTGGAAGAGCAATGTACCCTGGGAAGTATGTTGTATTCTCCCCACAGGAAAAATATTCTGGATACTTGCACTACAAAATCATTTGTCATTATTCGCGCTGAATGACAGATGTTGATTGTTTTCATTTTTGCAAGAGCCCCCTTGCTTCCCCACGTCAACCATGGCGCCATATAAGTTCCTATGCATATATTGAGGAAATGCATATACTGAAATAAATTGGGATATACTGGAATTGAATTATCTTTGATGCCTTTTCCCCAATTAAAAATTAGCACATTAAAATCGGCTTTCATTAACATTTGAATAGTTTCATCACTGATATTTCCCCATAAAAAAGGAGAATCAATGAGCGCTATTGTCTTCTTTGAGGGTATTAGAAGACTGCCTATCCAGTCAGCCAGAAATTCATCAATATTCGAATATTTTGATCTTCCCGCATATTTTACGAAACCAGGATTGAGTTTTTGAAGTTTTTCTATTGTGCTGGGAATAATAATGCTTCCTTTCGGGAAACGGTTTGTAATTATGTTCAACACTTCATTCATGGTAGATGAATTAGAGTTGTTCCCCTGGAAAGAATCTGTTTTTTTTCTTAAAGTTTCTTTTTTTGTTTTATTTTTTTCAGGCTTCAGCATAAGACATCTTGCCTCTTTTATCGTTTTTACTTATATCTGCTAAGTTTCCATTATAGTATTATTTACTCAATCGATTTTAGTCAGGCCCCGACCCGATATGATTATTTTTCGAGAAATGCATTGTTCAGGTAAAATGCAATTTTCTTCTCGCTTCCAATCACTTTTGCCAACTCTTTAACTGTGAAGATACGAAGCCATTTCCGGCAGATGCCTGTTCATCACCGGTTCTCTATAACCGCAGAAAGCTAAAACAGGTATGTCTAAATGATTTTCATGCATGTTAAACTTCCTTTATAAAATTCGAAATATTTTTTATTGAAGCCGGACAGGACAGCTTATTCAAATTATCCGTAAACTCCCTGGAATACGTATCCGTGGCAAGCAGCACAGCGTCTTGTTTTTTAAACAAAACGTCTACGGCTTTTTTTACTTGAATTCCGCCAACAGAGCTCTCTTTGCAATAGTCGTCTATAATGGCGGCAGGCCCCGGAAGACTTTTATCTTTAATGAAATCCAGAAGGCATCTGCCTATCAGCCCGGCGCCGTAGATGTAAACAGAAATGTATTTCTCGGAGAGAAGAATGTAATAGTCCGAAAAAGCCGGAAGTATATGTTTTTCCATTCTAACGGTGCCGGAGCTTGAAACATGGCTGCGGATATCCTTTTTCTCCGGAAGGTTTCCGCCTATGCATGAAATGCCGCTCAGTGAATTTTCTTCAGCGAATTCCCTGGAAACTGAAAGGAACTCCGCGGCGTTTTTCTCAAAACTCAGCCTTCCTGCCGCATTGCCCTCTTTGAAATTTTTTATAAGGGTTTTCTTCAATTTAGCCGATGCCCTGTCAAAGATTTTGCTCCAGAAACCATACTGGGTGTCAGCTTTTACCCATTCCCATCCTGATGCATATGCGATCTGAAGGGATTCCGCACCGGAATCAATACACCATTGCAACCAGGCAGATACCTCGTGAACGTTTAAGGGCACCAACAGATATTTTATCATTATAGTCTGTTTTTTTCTTCGCAGCAACTCTTCTATGGTTTTTCTAGTGCGTTCGATATCAAGCCCCATTATGGCATCATAGGTCTCATGCTGAAAGCCCACCATCGAAATATCAAATCCATCAAAAATATATTCCAATTCATCAATTCTGGACGCGTCAACAGACATATTGGAAACACAATGCAGTTTCATCTCAGGATATTTCTCTTTGATGGTCTTGAGGCATTGAATAGTTTTCTTCTGTACCAGAACTTCACCGCCCTGAAGCGTGAGAGATCTGGGCTTCAAGCGGTCTATCAACTTTATCCAGTACTCCAAATAAGGAGAATCGGCACGCCCTGAATAATCTGGCGATTTTGTGCAACACATGGCGCATTTTGCCTGACAGAACATGGAAGTTTCAATGTTGAATCTCTTAAAGTCGTACTTTTCCTCCGGCAATGGCTTTCTGAATACAAACAACTCGCACTTGCACGGCTTGTAAAAGGAGAGTATTTTCTCCGCGATGTCCGCGTCAGTGACATGCCCTATCTTGTATTCGTCACGGAACCAGAGCCTACAGCAAGGGTAGACAGTTCCGTCAGCTTTTATGAATATTTCATTGTAATTGCAAATACGCGGTTTCATCAGGATATTCCCGTTTTATTTTTTTTGAATTCTATGGCGCAAATTCCCCTGCTGTGAGCGGCAAAGTCATCTTTCCAGCCCCGTCCAGTATGTGGATTGAAGGATTCAGCATCGTCACAATCTTCTCGGGAGATAAATCTCCATCCATCGGGAAAATATCTGAAAAAATCAGTTTCAAATGTTCCCGCTTCAGAAAACATATCCGTGATTTTTTCCAGCATTTTTCTGTCAAACTGCTGAAAGAAACCGTGATTTTCAAATTTTCCGTAGGGGACTGTAATATATATTTTGCCGCAGGGCTTAAGTATTCTGATAAATTCTTTTATTACATCCGCATAAGCGAAATCAGGAACTCCATCATGGGTTTTGCCGGAAAGTTTTTCTTCTCCGTAAATAGTGTTGTCCATGTTGATATGTTCCAGGGTTGATATACAGATGATTTCATCAAAATAAGTATTTTGGAAAGGTATATTCCTGAGGTCTTCATACAAATAATTGATTGATTTGTCAAAAAAACAGTTTCCTTCAGGGGCCAATGTCAATATGCTCAGTTTTTTGTTTTTAAGAACCGGATGTTCCAGCAGGTATCTGAAATTCAGTATGGAACCGGCGTCAAGGATTTTCGAGTTCCTATCCTCAAGCTTTGAAAAGAGCCACGGATACTCAATTATCCTTTCGCATAGCCTGAAGCCATAATCTCCGGGTAATTGTTTTCTTCTGAAATAATCAATCACGTCAGGGGTGTTTACAGCCTTTTCAAACATCATATTGCGATAATCCCAATACCCCTCTGTCCAGGGTTTCATATCGCCTTCGAGAAAAAGCTTAATTTTGTCATCCGAATAAATCGTCGCGGGGGGGCTTTCTTCATCTGCCGTATGAGTAATGTCAAGTATTTCTTTCCGCGGGTTGATTTTATCAAGGCGTTCCCTCATGGCGGTTTGCCATGTGTCGGTGCCCAGAATAATCGAGCTGATATTTTCAAAGGAGGCCTCCTGTTCAGGAAGCACATCCACGTCAGCTATTTTTTTCAGGGACGGTCGATCGTCAAAAATAAAATCAGGCAGAGGCAAATGATTTTCCTGCAGAAAGGCGATTATTTCCTTTGTAAACTTTCCGGCCCCATATATGCAATATGGAGCTGAACGCCCCGATGCCAGAAGCATGAGCAAATTAAACTTTTTGTCTTTAGATAACATTAGTTCCTGTTCAGAAAATTATTTTTCAGGATATAATCTTCGCAAAAATTGAGCCAGGGAAGCTTCCAGGGAATATTTTTTGCAGATATTCTGAAGTTTGCCCATACATTTTTCAGCGTTAAACCATAAATGCGTCTCAAGGTTTGCTTTCAACCATGCCCTTATGCGTTCTTCTTTTGTGAAACTGTCCGTCCAGCATACAGGGTCGGAAAAATTTACATAAGGATCTATCAGCGTAGAAAAATTGCGCATGTCCGCGATATGCCCGTTATCCTTATACCAGTTTCCGATTTCGGTGCCCGGCCACGGGACGCACATGTTCCAGAAAAGATAATCAGGGCTTAATTCTTTTGCCAGGGCTATGGAATCTTCATGGCGCGCGGAGCTGTCTCCAGGGAGGCCTATGACAAAGCAGGCCCCGAGTATCAACCCGTGTTCCCTCACTTTCCCGGCAGTATCAATGACGTCCTGAATTTCCAGCCCTTTATTTACTCTCTTGAAAACATCCGGGCAGCCGCTTTCTGTTCCAAGGCAGACGTTCTGTCCGCGGGCTTTGACAAACAAATCCAGCAACTCTTCATCAATAAGGTCGGCGCGCATATTGTCAACAGACAGCGTGCAGCCTGTTTTCGCTTTGATGAACTGCTTTAAAAATTCTTTAAATCTTTTTTTATCGGCAGTCGGGCAATCATCCGTTATGCTGATATTCCCTATTGAGGGATGCAGATTTTTGGCTTCAACGATTTCCGCGACGCAATCTTCTATCAGCCGTTTACGTACCTTTCTGCCGCCAACCATATGGATATTGCAGAATGAACACGAAAACGGACAGCCGCGGCTGAGCTGTATCTGATAATCGGTCAGGAAACTGGCCCCGTAAGCGATATCAATACATATACGCGGGATATCGCCGGGTTCGGGACGGGGACACTGTATAATGACCGGAGGATTATTTTTTTCAGCCGTTTCAACTGTCTTGGTGAGAAGAAGTTCAGCTTCTCCCTGGAAAATATAATCTACGGCGGGATTCTGGATAAAGTCGTCGGGAAATACCGCGAA
>Ga0209417_1000673_pt1 | contig 74537 bp, 68 predicted proteins | sample RifGroF2_FD_184002 | JGI IMG/M metagenome (GOLD analysis project Ga0209417, IMG submission 184002) | Groundwater microbial communities from Rifle, Colorado, USA - Groundwater F2 (SPAdes) (version 2) | ecosystem: Environmental > Aquatic > Deep subsurface > Groundwater | place: Rifle, Colorado... | reverse complement strand
TGATTGCTGTTCCCCAGAAAATAGGAAGTCCAGCCCAACATCAATAAACCATCGTAACCAAACGGGTACAAATCGACCACTTTTTTGAAAAGTGTGTTGGCCTTGTTGTAATCTTTACGTCCGTAATAAACCAGTCCGAGCCGGTACAGCGCAACCGTGTTGTTTGGGCTGACTGTAAGAATTTCATCGTATGTTTTAATCACATCGTTCCATTTTCCAAGCGCTGCTAATGGCAAAATCAAGCCAAAACGGGCTTCTTCGGAATATGGTTTAAGTTTTTGCGCCCTGCTGTAAAAAATAACCGATTCGTCGAACAGTCCTGCATTGTAGTTTAACCAACCCAGCCGCAGGTTCATTTCGTATGATGATTCGTCGTACACTTTTTTCAGGGCATCCATTGACGCGCTAAAATCGCTGTTCTTTTCAAAAACGTAACTTTTTGAAAATGCCGCTTCCAGAGTAGCCTGGTTTGTTTGTGCAAACGCCGCATTTACTACCAGCAAAAAGATACAAATGCCTATGCTTTTTCTTAAAAGTTCCATGATATTCCGCCTGTTATTGTGTGTTTTAAATAATTATATTCCAATGCATTACTTTTATACCCTCCGGTATAAACCTGATATTTTTCAGTCACGTTCTGATTGATGTACCTCAAAACAAACTGGTATTTTTTCCCCAAAGGGAAATGGACACTTCCCATGATTTTACGATCTGATTTTCCGGGGAAGTTGGAGATTACATACCCTGCCGACTCGACAAAGTTTTCCATTTCGCCAAAAAGATACTGACCTGATAAATGGATCTTTCCCAGTGTGGCTCCACCCGAAATCCCCATGGCATTCCATCCAAAACCGTCTGTTCCCGATTTGAAATAAACCTTTGGGGTTATGTAGAGTTTGGTATTCGAAAGCGGGTAATAAGTTACCCACGACGACAATTGCGTAAACTTCGAATCGTTAATTTTCCCTGCATTGAATTCCAGTCCTGGTGAAAAATTACCAAAATCGGACCAGATGCCAGTCGAAAAAACAGCATCGCTGTAAGTGGTCTTTTTTATGCTGTATGCTTTTGATGAATTGTTCGTTAACCGACCGGCATAAACATCGCCACTCCCGAAAATTAAATTCAGGGAGGGCGAAATGTTTAGCTTTTTACCGATTACCCAAACCGGGTTGATATAATAATTGAATTGATTGATTCTGATCGAAGAATTGGTTTGACCGCCCCAATCCACAATAGCTTCGCGGTTCACACCGAAATAAGTCAGATTGTGGTTTAGTGTAAAATTAGGTGCAACCCGGTGGCTGAGGTCAAGTGACTGAAAAGTATAATTTTTCAAAAAATAACCTTCGCCATAATCCTCGCCCAGATTTACTTCTGTGCTAAATGCACGGGTTTTCAGGTTATCAAAATCCTGATTAAAACTGTATCCGGTTTCAAAAGCCAGGCGGGTTACTCCAATATTCTGAAAGCCGATTTTCTTTTTCATTTCATCCGAAAAAAACGGGGCGTATTTAACGGCTTCCACTTGTCGTCCGCTAAAAACCAGGCTGTAATACACATATTCCTGAAGCCATTCGAATGATTTGTCGTTTGCATAAGCTTTTAAAAACCAGGGCGCTGCATTCCGGTATTTCCCCAGATTGTACCAGGCAATACCGGTTCGCACCTGAAGGTAGAAAAAATCGATCCCCTGTTTCCGCGCTTCCTCAGAAAATTGGATCAATTCAGGCCACTTTCCTTCCAGAAATAGCTGGTACGATTGCTTATCTACTTCAGCATAATTCAATTTTTCCTGTGCCTTTGCCACAAAAAGAAAAAACATGAAAAGGCCTAATAATCCTATTCGTTTCGACATATCATCTGAATTTTTAAATCGTTGTACCGGATTTCAATTTCAAAAATCCCGTTTTCTTTTATCGTGATGGTGAAATCAAATATCTCTGTTTCCCGTCCTGCAATTCTTTTGGAGATTTGTGAAATCATTTTTACATCGCCCGATGAAAGGATGTCGCCTGCTTCTTTGATTTCGAGTGTATAATCTGCTTTCAGGAATAAAAACACGGGGGCAATAAAATCCTGAAGAATTTTCAGGACTCCGCTAAATAAAAGGTTTACAGGTATCTGATCCTGAATTTTACTGTTAGGCAAAAATCCGAGCGGAACCTTGAACATTGCCATGAAAAACCAATAAAGTGGCGATTCCTTTTTACCGGTAAAATTGGTGAAATAGTGCAGGTTACCATTGTTATACAGGTAAGCCAGCGATCCGTCTTCCTCACTTTCGAGGTATGTTGAATTGAAAACATCGGTATTCACTTTCCAGTTAAAATTGCTTTGATCAATCTGAATTCCTGTTTTTATTGATTCTATCAAAATCTCGCCTGAAATTCGTTGTCCGGGAATAAAATGCAGAACCTTTGCCAACTGCTCATTTTTTACAGGATTGGCAACAACCTGTCCTTTTAGTGGAAACGAGAACGTTTCGAACGTGTATTTATCGCCCTTTAAAAGATAATGTCCCAGCGGATAATCGAGTGTTGGTGAGCCGATGTAGGGAGTTGGCTGAAACTGAAAATGCAGGTGAGGATAGGGAGAACGGCCCGAATTTCCGCATTTTCCCAGCAACTGTCCCTGTTTTATGTTGTCGCCTTCTTTAACTTCAATGGAATGGTATTTCAGATGGCTAAGTTTCGAGTAAATGCCATAACTGTGTTCAATGATCACCGTGTTTCCCCAGTTGTTTTTGGTATCCACATCACCGATTGTATTATCAGGAATCGAATTGATCACTTCCACAACTGTTCCGTCAAACGGAGCGGTAATCGCTTTCCCGAAGCAGAAATAATCTTCAGGAAAATCGCCGCTTCCCTTAAATTGTTTGCCATTTTTGTCGGTGATAATAAAGTCCCAGGCATTTCGCCATGCACCTTTGTGCGTGTGTTCACCGTTGTGCCCCTGACTCACTTCCCACTCGCCAAAAAACGGCAATGAAGCGGCAACCGGAAATCTCGCTGGAAAACGTTTCAGGTTGCCCGATTGCAAATACAGGTTTTTCTCCGGATTACCCAGTTGAACCGGTGTTTCCAGCAGTCCGCCGGGCCGTTTTTCCCTTAGTTTCAAGGCATAAAGAAACATCAGCACCACCATGTTGAACGGCAGCGAATAGGGCGAAATATGAAAAACCTGAAAAAGGTGTTGAGTACTGATTGTTATTAATACGACGGAAGGTAGCAGAATGATGATCCAGGCATAACTTGTGCGCCCCGGAATCAGGTAGTAGCCGCCAAGTGCCACAGCCGTCAGAATATAATTGAATCCGATGAATGTATAGCTCAATGAATTGAATTCGATACCTACCAGAATATAAAAAAGGTACGAAACGGAGTAACCCAGTATGGAAAGCACAAACGTTATGCGCGAGTAAATCAGCAAACCGAGCGAAATGATGATTCCGGCAAGCAGTCCTGTTTGAAAAAAGATAGCTCCGAGCGAATAAAAGTAAATTCGGATAAACGAAGAGCTGACCAATGCTTCAAGCCAGTTGTACAAACCGACCATGGTATGCCCGCCCATTCCAAACAGTTCGTTGTAGGTGTAAATTCCCCGTTCACTGATGTTCAGGGTTGTAAGTTGGCCGCCCGATAAACTTACAATCCAAATCGTGACCAAAAACGGAATGCTCAAAAATGGCAGTCCATATTTTCCGAGAACACCCTGAAAAACAATCGTGAGAAAAAAACAGGTTGTGGCAGTAATGGCAATGAGCCCGTAAAGTTCAATTGATGGCTGAAAAATCAGGCCAACGCCCAATCCGACCAGCAAACTGTTAAAACCGTACAGGCCTGATTTCAGGAAATAGGCATTGTACCCAAGGTAATGAGCCAGTAAATTGGCTATGGCAACGGCAATTAACCCTCCAATTCCAGCGCCGTAATCGAAAAAGCTGATGAATACCAAAAAGATAGCCAGCACTTTCGACGTGGAAAAAAACACCTGTGAATAACTGTTTAGTACAGAAAACAGGATTTCCTTGCCGGTTATTTTGATGTTTTTATCCATGAAGTTTTCCAAAAGTCATTAGCGAGTGTTTTTCCGGCCTGAAGGGCCAATATAAATCAGCCCAGGGCAACGCCCTGGGTAAAATGAAATAACGAAAACCGTCCGCGGAAACATGATATTAAGACGACAATCTTTTTTCGGACGGAATAGAACGGCATCATTTATCGTGAAATAGCGATCATCACCTTCGTCCGAAATAGGAATTTCTCTTTTATGAACGTTAGCGCGCGGACGATTTTCTTACCCGTTCTCAAACCCAGGGCGACACTTCCCGATTCTCGGGATCGTTTGCCCTGGGCTAGTATATATCGTCCTTTCAGGACTTTTTTATTTTCGTTAAACATCATTTCTGCTTAAAATTAACTCCTTCTCTTCGGATTCAATTCAGATTGTTTAAAAGTTTCCAGGCTTTCTTTTTTCCTGATAATATGTGTTTTTCCGTCGTTGTCGATTAAAACCACATTTGGCCGGTAAGTAATAAATTGCATCGATTGTGTGATATTGTATGCACCTACCCGTTCAATGACCAACTGTTCACCGGTTTTAACCTGCGGAAATACAATGGCATCGCGGACTACATCAATATTCATGCACAAAGGGCCGTAAATAGTTGATTCCTCTGCATGACCCAATTCCCGGGTTGGATAAACCCCCAAATTGTACCAGAACGAGGTGAACAACAGATTAACCCCGGCATCAATGACCATTGAACGCCTTCCATCGTTCAATCGTTTGTTTGCAATTACGGTGGTGAGTAAATACCCGGCATCGTCGATTAAAGCGCGTCCGGTTTCAAGGAAAAGTACAGGCAGATTTTCATGCGGAATTTCCGAAGAAATCAGTGCATTTGAGATGGCTTCAGCGTATTCGTCGAACGATGGACAGGTTTCGGAACCAGGCATGTATGCGCCCTTGAGTGTATTTTTTGAAGCAAACCCACCACCCAGATCGATGTATTTTAACCAATAATCGAATTTCCGGTGAATGGCCATGTAAAGGTTGGCCAACTTGGACGCGGCAATTGCATACGCCGTCTGTGCCATGATGTAGGTGCCGATATGTGTATGCAGACCAATCAGCTCAAGGCTTTCGGCCAGCATAATCCGGTTGATGGCATTCCACGCGTCGCCATTTTCGTAATTAAAACCAAAGCGGTCCCATATCGGATAAATTCCGGCATCCAGATTTGCCCGAATAGCCACCCTGGCTTTTTTCTGCAATTTGCGGGAGGTTTCAATCAGTAAATAAAGCTCGTCGAAATGATCGATGTGAATACAGGCATTGTTTTCGATGGCCATGATTAAATCAGATTCCGATTTATCAGGCCCGTTAAACAGAATTTGCGAACCGTTCACCCCATTCGAAAGGGCTTTTTCGAATTCGAAACCTGAAACTACCTCGGCCCACGAACCTTCGTTGTGATAGATGCTGCAAACGGCATCCAAATAATTGGTTTTATACGACCAGGCAAACTGTACTTTGGGGTAACGGGTTTCAAAGGCTCGTTTTGCCTCTGCATGAACTTCGCGAATGGTTTTTTCAGAAATAACAAAAAGCGGCGACCCGTATTCTTCCATTAACGTAGAGACTTTAATTCCATCGATTTCGGAAATTACTTTTTGCTTTACAGGCAACCCGAATTTGCTTGGCATACCGGCATTGATTTTACTGATGGCCGGCTTTTCGTATTTTAATTTTTCCATGATTTTTCTGTTTTAAATTTCTCCGTTCATTGCAATTGTTTCAAACTTCTCCAGGTCAACAATGATGTCGTACGAGTAACGCACAAACATTTTCCCAAAAGCATACGATTCCATTGGTGCAACTTCCTGCCCCAAAGCCAGTTTCACCAAAGCTTCAGGAATGTTTTGCCCGGCGCCAACTGCCAGATAGACCCAGGCCGGAATACGCGGATTGATTTCGATGAGGTAATATTCTCCTTTTACAGTTTTTATCAGTTCGAGTTCCATTCCGCCTTTCCATTTGGTCTGCCGGATGAGGTTCCGGGTAATTTCCAACATTTTATCGTCAGAAAGTGTGATTCCGCCCCAGGCTTTTCCCTTGTCTGTAATGTATTGTTTTCGCATCGGAACGGCAGCAATGGTGTTTCCCTGTCCATCGCCAAGAGCAATTACGTTCACCTCAGTTCCTCTCACAAATTCCTGAATAATAACCGGCAAGCCCCATTTAGACGAAACTTTGTTAAAAGCCTGTTTTACCTGTTCTTGATTATAAGCCATATAGGCATCATAAAACTTTCCTTTCACCATCACCGGGTAGTCAAATTTCTCTTTGATTTCCGAAATCTGGTTTTGGCTGCCCAGGTTGATACTTGCCGGAACTTTTATCCCGTATTTTTCACCGTACTCCGGAAGTATGTCTTTGTCCCTTTCCTGAAACTGTTTCATCGTAGGTAAAAAAGTATGGATACCGCTTCGAAGGAGACGCTCTTCATTTTTCATGAACGAAAACAATTCAGCATCAAAATTTGGGATTAATACATCGATTGGTTCACGCCGGTGGATTTCCTCAATCCGGTCGATCAATTCGTCTGAACCGGTTGATGGATAAGGAATCTGGAATATTTTATCGCACAAACCTTCCATATAAATGCCCGGCTCAAGCGTTTCATAAACCAGCCCGATAATCCGGAGTTCGAATTCAGTTGATTCTTTTAACGATCGGATTACCGGGACTCCAGGCCCTGGATTATCCGTATTGTTAAGCCCGGTTACAGCAATTGTAAGTTTTAATTTCGACATAGCAGTGTGTTTATTTAAAATCGAGCGGGTCTTCGGTGGTAGTAATCTGGTGGTATTTGATCAGGGCGCAAAATTCGTAAAAGTCTTTTTCAAAAGTCAGATCATCTAAATCATATTTTTCGAGAAACATGTTTTTGATCGTGTCAAAATCATGGCCTTGGGCAATCAATTTGGTCAGCTCCAGTCCAGTTGGATTAACATTAAACGAATCGCCTGTTTTTGAATTAAAAACAAATCCATTGTCGCTAATTCTTACTTCTTCTGTTATTTTCATCTTCTTTTGTTTTGTATGAATCAAAAATACAACAATCAGCAAATAAACATGGTACAGAATTTTGTAAATGATTTACAAAATAAGGTAATGTATTTTCTTATGGCTTTATTACATTCAATAAAAGCGTGTCGGCATTAATTCCGGTAAAAATTCCCAATCCGTTTTCGATGTTGGTGGTAGGATTGGTTAAATTCTGAGAGCTGTTGCCGGTATCATTGTACAACGCAGCATAATCGGCATTCAGATGGTAAAGTATCAAGCGATGCCTTCCGTAATACTGAAAATGCATAGATTGAATTTCATACTGATTGGTTTGCGTTGGCGCATTGCGAAAAAACCTTCCCGGAGGTTCACGGTCGCCATAATCGTTGATGGCTGTTGGCGAAGTTTCCATGTTTTCGATCACAACCATGTAATAACTATTGTCATTGTTTGTCCAGCTAAGTTTTACAGGATCGGGCATTGCAGGTCGGGTTGGCGGCCTGGTGCTGAAATCGATACCCGACATTTTTATTTGTGTAACTGACTGTTTGTAATTTTCAGGTTTCGAAAGAATTTCGGTTAATGAGGAAACCGTATGATTATTGAATTCGAATTCAAGCTTGTAAGTTACTCCTTCCTGAGGTATAAAAGTGGCATCTTTATACTCGCCATTTCCAACTGAAGGGATCAAGCGAATTTGGTCGTTGTACAGGATTTTTACCTGAAGCAAATCCAGATTTTCGTCGGATAAGGCTACATTGTAATCGTAAGGAGTTTTACGTGCTATTTTTACTGAAACAGGTTTGGTCTGTATCAGATACGATTCGACAACCGGAATGTCGTTGAAGGCCAGTTGAGCCTCTTCTGTTTCGCACGAATTTAAAGTGAGCATTAAGCTGATTCCGAATAATACCGTTTTTAATTGTTGCTTCATTTTCACTGAATGATTGAAAAATATAGATTTGTTCATCTTATTTAAGTTTTAAGGTAAGGGTAATGTTGGGAGTAATTCCCAGGAATTGCTTGTCAATTGAAATGATTTCGCTGTCAATGATTTGATATTCCTTGTACCAGGTGTTTTTGCGGTCGTAAACATTGAACAGCGAGAAGCTGATGTTGCCTCTTTCTGTCTTTTGGTCAACCGATTTCAGGAGGTAGTTAACAGAAAAATCGAGCCGGTGATAATCGGGTAGCCTTCTGCTGTTTTTTGTCCCTGCCGTTATAAACGATTTTTCAGTACCATCGAGCAGGGTAATGTTGTAACCGCCTTCAGGAGCAGTATAAGGCCGGCCTGTAGCATAAATCCATGTGGCTGCGAGGCTCCATTTTCTCCATTTGTAGATTCCGATTGCTTTGAACTCGTTGGTCACATCCTGCGCGGCAGGGAAATAATCCCGCCCATAAACATCAAACTGATTCCGTGCCTGAGCCAGCGTGTAGGACACCCAGCCTGTCAGGTTCCCAAATTTTTTCTGGGCCAGAAATTCAATGCCCCGCGCAAAACCTTTTCCGGAAAAAAAATTCTGTTCGTAATTGATAGCCTGCATTCTTCTGGCGGGTTCGAAGCGCAAGGAATATTCCGAAAGGCCTGTAAGCTGCTTGTAATAAGCTTCAACACTGAAAAGATAATCGGCTGTTTCATAGTTGATTCCGGTAATGTAATGGATGGCTTTGCTTACGGGCACTTTCTGATCGTCGGACAGTATCCAGAAATCGCTGCTGCCTGCCAGAATATCTTCGCGCGTTATCCGGTTGGCAAACTGGTAATAGGTTCCCCAGGCTCCAATCAGTTTTATTTTATCGTTAATGCCATAAGTTGCTGAAAGCCTCGGCTCTGCATAAAACTTTTTGGTGACATCGTAAAAGGTTGAATGTATTCCGGGAGTGATGGTCAGTTTATTATCCAGAAATTTGAATTTGCTTTGAAGGTAACCACCCACTAGATTTCCTTTATTCGCAATATTCAGAATGGTGGCAGTGTCGTTCTGGCTGTAAGTATAATCAATGTTGTAATTCGTGGCTTTCAGTCCAAATCCAATCTGACTTTTCGGCGAAACATCAAAGGTATAATCCGAGCGAAAGCTAAAATCTTTCAGGTCGTTATTTTCCAAGGTTCCTATTTTAACAATTGTTTCATTCCCATCAGTATCGGTGGTTGTGCGGTTGCTGCTTCTGTCGCGGTTGCTGTAATAATTCGAATAACTGACAAGTGTATTGCCGTATAGTTTTTCATTCCATCTTCTCGACCATTTGAGGCTGGTTCCCAGGTTTCCATACTCTGTCAGGTCGCTGTTGTCAGAGCCCATCATCCCTCCCATTCCGCCTTCTGAAGCTGGAACATCAATTTTAACACTGTTGTCGAGGTTATCGGTTCCGTTAAACAAGCTAAACGAAACAACATCCTTATCGGATGGGCGATAGGTTAATTTCGTATTTAAATCGTAAAAATACGAAGATACTTTAGCCGCGAAATTATTATTCATTCCCCGTCCGCCAAATCCGGGTTGTAGCACAGCCGTTGCCTTATCTGCGGTAAACTGATCGAATATCTTATTGTAAATGGGACCTTTGTACGATTTTCGGAAAGCGAACAATGAAGTAAATTTGTCGCCAATTGGCAATTCAGCATAAATATTTGCACTAAGCAGGCTCAAATCGCCGCCAATATTAAAATCTTTTGAATTGCCATCCTTTCCGGTGATATCGGTTACACTTGAAAGCCGGCCTGCATACTTTGATTCGAAACCTCCTTTATATAACTGCACATCTTTTACAGCATTCGAGTTGAAAGCAGAGAAGAAGCCGTATAAATGATCGACGTGATAAACGGTAAAACCATCATACAAAATCAGGTTCTGATCAGGAGTTCCACCCCGGACAAACAATCCTGAAGTACCTTCATTTGCACCCGAAACACCCGGCATTAGCTGAAACGACCGCAAAATATCCTTTTCACCTATGTTTGGCAGTTCAGCCAGCTTGCGTGGAGTAATTTGGATAGAACTGATTTTATCGTTGGTACTCATCACAGTATTCCGTTGAGCCTTTATTTCAATTTCCGCCATTTCAATGGTCGAAGGTTCAATCTGAACATCCAGTTTTGTTTTTGGCATATCAGGTGTCAGAAAAATAGATCCGGTTTTGTACCCAATGGACGAAACTAAAACTGTGGTAGTGTCAGTCGGTACATTTTGCAAGGTGAAATATCCGTCCTGATTGGTTTGTGTACCTCTGGCGGTTCCTGCTATAACTACCGAAGCATAAGGAACTGCCTCTCCGGTTTCCGAATCGACGATCTTTCCGATAATCAGGATATTGAATGTTTTTGGCGCTCCTGAATAAGTTTTTACGGCTTCGGTTTTTGCAACTGCTGATCCGGGAGTTCTGTTCAGACCCACTAAATTAATGATGCCGTCAGTATTCCGGTACCATTCCATTTTTGAAATTAAACACCACTTGTCCAATAATTTATCGAGTGTCTGATTTTCAGTATTATCGGCTAACTGTATTTGCGAAAGCTTTCGTTTGTTGTACGAAAACAAAATCCCTTTATCAAGGGAAATCCGGTCAAGTACCTGATCCAATGTTCCGTAGTACTGTTTTTCGATTACTGTTTTTTCAGGCGACTGACTGAAAGCAAGTAACTGAAACATACAAACAATCAGGCTGGTTACAGCGATTTTCTTAACGATTTGTGTCATTTTTTACCAGGTGAAAGAGTTATTTAATTTGTGAATGTTAATAATGCAATCTAAACTGAAAAATTTTGTGGATGGCCATATTATTTCCAGCCAATCTAAATCGGTTAATCTTTATTAAGCAAAAATACTGCGATCAAAAAGAGGTGTGTTGCAGAATTTGGTAAATGATTTATATAATACGGTAATCGGGCATTCAGTAAAGTTTATTGATTGGTTTTTTGTACGCAGCAGGGTCTTTTTTGAAGTCGGAAAGTGAAATGCCGGTAATGATTTTGAATTGACTGGAAAGGTGGTGGGGACTACTGTAGTCCATCATCCAGGCAATTTCGCTCAACGAAATTTTGTCTTCCATGGCCAGTTCTTTAACGCGCTCAATTTTCTGAAGGATGATGTATTTTTCGAGGGTGATGGGTTCGACTTTCGAAAACAACTTGGATAAAGTCTGGTAGCTCTTGCCCATTTTTTCGACCAGGTATTCCGATTTCCGGACAATTGAATCGACATTGTTCATATAATGGACGAGTTCGATAATGGTTTGCTTGATTTGCTCTACCACTATTTCATCTTTATTGCTGATTAGTCCCATCCCCAACTCCTGCAACACTTCGTCGATCTGGCTTTTGCTGATTTTTTCATGATCGTAAATGATGGTCGCTTCTCCCAGTTTGACTTCGAGAACAGTAATGCCAAGCCTTGTGAGGTCTTCTTTCACCAAACGGGTACAACAGGAACACATCATGTTCCTGATAAAAATCCGTTGGCCGACACTCCTGTTTTGTTCATCCATGTTGCCAGTTGAAATAATACGTAAAATTGCAAATTAAATAGGTTACATTGCTTAAATCTCCGAAATCTTGCGAACAAACAAATGGGATACTGACTGTATGAACAGCCCATATCCCATTCTTTGTAAAAAAAATCAATCCTTCCCCAAAGCCATTTTATAATTTAATTTCGGTAGAAACACCTCCAATAGTTTGAGTTGCCAGATTATCGCAATCGCCATTTCCATAGTCTATTGTTTGCTTTTCTGCTCCGTCGGTAGCAATTTCAACAATACCACTTACAGGGTAAAAGCATCCGTTTTTGTAAATCAATGGAGAGGTGATGGTTAAGATGTATTTATTACCATCGAGGTTAACGCCTGAACCGGTGCCGGTTACTGAATATACATCATCAGCAAACACGAAAGTGGAACCACCGCCAATCAACTCACTTTGTTTATCACATTTCCAACTGATGGATGTTCCGTCAGGATAAGTCAATGAGGCATCGGCTACCGTTTTGGTAAAAGTAAGGTTGCCTCTCTCGTTTAAGCCAGTATTCAGAATGGTTTTAACTCCTGTCATTTTATTGCCATTAATAAAGTAATCCTCAAAAGTTACTGTTTTTAACGATCCTTCATTTTTCCAGAAATCAGAAAGACTAACATGTATTTTCCCCTTCTTGGTATAACCACTGTACAGCGTACAAGTTCCGTCAAGATAATCAACTGTCCATACTCGTGGGTAGAATGCACCATCAGCATTTTTATCGACGGTCACTGTCCAGCAACTTCCAATACTTGCTGATTTTAAATCTAAAACTTCGCCACTTGTCAGCTCATCGTCAAAATCAGACGCGAAGGAAGTGACAATGTTCGCATAATCGGCAATGTTTGTTTTTGAAACTACCGGTACAGAAACTGAATCGACGGTCTTGTTGCAGGAATAAAGGCCAACTACTGCTACAACTGCTACGAGAGCAATAAAAATTACTTTTAAATTTTTCATAATTACTGTTTTTTAATTGTTTGAATGAGAACTATTTCTTTGTGCGGGCTTCGTAGGTGTCGCAAATCCCATTGTTGTTGGCATCAACAAAATTTTTGCCTTTACCTTTCCCCTGTCCTTTCCCCTGTCCTTGACCAGTGCCATCTCTTTTTCCTTTCTGTGCGCCTGATTTTTCGGTTCCATAGTTATCGCAAACCCCGTCTTTGTTGTTGTCAACAAAGGCCGCTCCTTTGCCAGTTCCGTTACAATTTCCATTTCCTCGTCCACCCTGCGGGTTTTGAGCACTTGCAAAAGTTGTTAAAGCCACGAGGGCCAATCCTGTTAAAAAAATCTTTGCTTTCATAATCTTTGTTTTAAATTGTTAAAAATCTGGTGTTTATAAAATTGAATTATTTTGTAATAAAAATTGTATTCTACATCCGGCATTTATTTCCATTTCCCCTGCCGCCACCTGAGCCGTTCCCTTTGCCTAAACCATTACCGACGCCTTGCTTTTGACCCTGATGATTTGGATTAGCTCCATAGGTTTGAAACTGGAGAAACTGTTTTTGCTGATCGGCGCTCAATACTGATGTCACTGCATTACGGTGATTTTCAGCTTGCTTATCCATTTGTTTTTTGATCTCTTTTTTTTTATCCTTTTCGGTTGCTGAACGTTGTTTTTCCCTGAGTTCATTCATGGCTATTTGGTTTTGGGTTTCCATGGCAATAATTCTTTCTTTTTGGTACTCACTTAATCCTGAAATTGAATTGATGCAGGTTTGCTGTGCTACTGCACTATTCCGGCCTTTCCCATCCGGATTGTTACTTAAAACTGCACTTCCGGCTGTTAGAATGATAGCAAGGCAAAGCCCAGCAACCCGATTTAATCGACTTGTTTTCATAATTGAATATTAAAAATGATTGTTTATTTATTTCGCCATCGCCCCCCCTGATTTCCGGGCCGGGGTAGGTTTACCTGGGTGTCTTTATTGAGCATCGACTGAAAGATCTCGTGCAGTTTTGCTTGTTGTTCTGTTGTGCATATCTCTTTCATATTCAGGTAAAAAGTGGTAGTTACCTGTTTGAGCTCCCGATGATTATTTCCAACATCTATAGCCATCTGGCTGAGGCGGGCGCTGTCGGGATTTTGGGTTCCAAGTTCCTTGATCAGATCTTCGCGCAATTGAGCTAAATTCGTTTCAATGGTTCTGGCTGTCCGGTTAAAAGTCCGGTTGATGTCGCGAAACTGATCAATCTGATCGTTATTCAAATTCAATTCGTCCCTAAAAAAGCGGGTGCGTTGTTCGCCCGGAAGCGTGGTTTGCACTTCCTCTTTCGATGCAGCTGCCTTCAACTCGGTAATCCGATGATAATAGAAAGAGCCGATGGTCGAAAGATTGGTCGCAATCAGGATAACGATGATCCAGATTAGTATTCGGTATTTGTTGGTTGGGTTCATAATTCGCTAAGTAAAAATGATTCAATGGGTTCAGCTTCAAAATCGTTGAGCATTTGGATGCTGCTGGTCGCCTGTTGATTTACTTCAGGCGCAGAAGCATTGCTGCCTAATTTCAATCCTCCATAAATTCCGGCAAGAAGAACTAGCGAGAAAAATGCTGGTTGTGCCAGTCTTACCCATTGACTTTGTGCCTGGTATTCCGGTTTTTCTTCCAGTCGTGCGCTTAACCGGGTATAAAAAAAAGGTGACACTTCCGGCTTCTTTTCTTTTTCAATGATTTGTATCTCTTCCTGTAAAAAAGCTAAAAAGCTCCTGCAGTCGGCACATTCCTCCAGATGTTTTTCGACGTCTGTCCTCCTTTCAACCGACAATTCATTGTCGAGGTAAAAAATCAGGTCTTTATGGATGCTTTCGTGTTTCATTTTGTTGCTTTTAATGTAAGACACCATTCGTTTTAAAAACTTGCAATCAGACGCACTTTTTTTTGTAGCAATCTAAAAGTTGCTCCTGAAGGTTCTTCTTTGCCCGGTGAATCAATGACTCAACCGAAGCTAAAGAGATTTCCATGATTTCGGCAATTTGTTGATAGGGCAATTCTTCATATTTATTCAGGGTAAAAGCGATGCGTTGTTTCTCGGGCAGCCGATCAATGGCACGGTGTAACAAGTCTGCTCGCTGTTGGTCTGCTATATTCTGGTCGGGTTGATCGCCGCAGTTCTCCGATATTTCACTGGATCGGTTACGTCCGCCTGCGAATGTCTCCTCAATGGATTGAAAAAAGCGTTTCCGTTTATTATTCCTGATCAGATTTAGCGACCGGTTGGTAGCAATTCGGTACAACCATGTTGAGATTTTAGCATCTCCCCTGAAATTTTCGGCGGTTCGGAATATTTCCAGAAAGACATCCTGAGCCAAATCTTCCGCATCGGCTTTGTTATGGACGATACCCAGACAAGTATTCACAACCATTCGCTGGTAGGTTTCTACCAGAATTTGGAATGATTTGCGGTCACCTTGTTGAATTCCTTTGATGAGTAGGGCTTCGTCCATTCGTATTTGTCAAATGTGAATTTAGATGATTTGACACCGCAAGTTCGGAAAACTTGCACGAGGAATCACAATTTAACCTTTTTTACTTATTTCAAGTAATTCCTTGTGATTGACGACCACAATATCTTTCTCACGTAGTTCTATCAATCCGTCCTTTTCAAAGCTTTTCAGGAGTTTTACTGCACTCTCAGTAGAGATTCCGGCAAAATCAGCCATGTCTTTTCTGGAAAGGAGTTGAAATATCTCCGGATTTTCAGACTTCAGGCTATCAATATAAAGCAGTGTGTCGGCAATACGACCGTTCATCTGTTTGTACATCACAGTTCGCAATGTGTCGAAAAGGTTGGCATTCTGCTCGCAATACCGCTTAATCATATTGAATCCAAATTGTCCGTTTTGCTTTACAACAGTGGTAATGGCATCTTTTTCGACCAAAAAAACCTGGCAATCGGTCAATGCAACCGACGAATAATTGAATGTATTTTTGGTAAAGATTGCTGACAGACCCACAAATTCACCAGGTTGAATAATTCTCAGGTTAAAGTTTTTTGAGCCATCACCTTCGATGTACTGCTTGGCCAGACCTTTGATTACAAACAAGGCATACGATGCAAATGCTCCTTGCTTGGTTAAGTTATCACCTCTACGGAATAACACCTGCGTTTTGCTTGCCCTGACCAATTCGGCCTCTTCGGGCGAAAGCATTTGAAAACAGGGCGCCTGAATGTCGCAAATAAATTCCTGATCGGTTTCGAGGATGGGTTTCATGAACTGAATTTTCCTGAATTAGATTTGCAAAGTTAGGATTATATCAATAAAAAATTGTGGCAATTAATTTCAGGTGTTCATCTTCATATTTCTGGTGTTAAGAGACAAAGACATGAATTTCCGGGTGGCGAACTCATGTGTAACGGAATTTCTTTATGAGATGAAAGAATCTTTATCAGAATGTAATTTTTTATCTGTTTGGTATTGCAATGGTGAGAATGCTGCCTTTTCCAACTTCGCTTTCAACTTCTATTTTTCCGCCGCATTTTTCAACAAACTCCTTACAAAGCAATAATCCCAACCCTGTTCCAGACTCACCTTCTGTACCAGAAGTTGATGATGACTTCCCTATTTTAAACAGTTTTTCAAGCTTTTCAGGAGCAAGGCCAAGGCCAGTATCTTTGATTGATATTTCCAAATATTCGCTGGGTTGGGTTCCTAAATCCAGATTTACAGAGATGGTGACATGGCCTTCTCTTGGGGTAAATTTGATGGCGTTAGTCAGTAGGTTCCGAATGACGGTACTGACCAAATCGTGATCGGTAGTAATGAGGTAATCGTTTTTCAGATCAGATTGCAGCAGAATATCTTTTGCTCTGGCTGTCTGCTCCAAAAGTTTAAGGTTTTCGTTGACTAACGCATTTATATTCACTGGCGAAGGCTTATATTCGATTTTTCCGCTTTGTGCGGTTGACCAGGCAAGCAGGTTTTCTAAAAGTTTGTAGGTATTTTGGGTGCCTTCATAGATATGGCCCGCAAATTCCTTTTTGGTGGCTTCGTCAAGGGTGTCAAAATCATTGTGAAGCAGTTCAGAAAATCCAAGCAACGAGTTAAACGGATTTTTTAAGTCGTGCGAAATGATGGAGAAAAATTTGTCTTTTTCCACGTTTAATTCAGCCAGTTCATCCTTTTGTTTCCTGATCTTGTTTTCGCGTTTCCGAAGTTCGGAAACGTCAGTTGCCACGGTAAAATATCCTTTCAGTTTCTGGTCTGTTCCAAAATGAGGAATCAGAATGAGCATACTGTACCTCTCTTTGCCTTTTGATTTTCGCGAAAGTTCAAGATGAATGATTTCACTGTTGGTGTTGTTTGCCAACCTGGAACTGATCATATCAAATGCATTCTTGCTTACAATTTCCTGAAGCTTCTTACCGTATATTTCAGTGGCAGAAAGACCCATCCATCGTTCGTAGGATTTGTTATTGTATCTGAAAATCAAATCGGTGTCGAGGTACGAAATCATTTGGGGCATGCTGTCCAGAATCAGATTAAGGGTCTGCTGGCTCAGGAGAAGGTCGTTTATGGCAGAATTCTTTTTATGCAATCGATTAACCTGAAAAAAGCCAACAATTGCTCCAATAAATCCAAAAAAAACAGGAATGGCCACATGATGGAGCTGAGTGCCTCGTGGAACAACATCGTGGTCTAATGTTAATTCTTCGATTAAAAGAATAATGACACTGATCAAACTACCAATTGCAAAACCGACCAAAGAAAAAAATAATTTTGAATGAAATTTCACCAAGCCTGATGGGAGTGTCTGTTCTCCTGTTTCAGATATAATTAAGTTCGGCCTCGCTTCTACCTTTCTCATTTTTACTTAATATCAATTAGTTAAGAAAACTACCGAGCAAAGTTAATAGCTTATCATGTTTTATTGGTTTTTCCAAATATTCGTCACAATCTCCTACAGTGAATTTTTCACGGTCGCCAGACATGGCAAAGGCAGTTACAGCAATAACCGGAAGTTTTGGGTTTGCTTGTTTTATTATTTTTGTCGCTTCAAGACCGTTCATGTTCGGCATGTTTATATCCATAAGTACCAAACTTATTTCAGGATGAACCGAACACAGATTTACAGCCTCAAGTCCATCACGGGCGCGAATAATGCGGAGTTTCGACTGGATTAGAATATATTTCAGGAGCTCAAAATTTGAGTCTTCATCTTCAGCGATCAGAATCGTTTGGTTCGAAAAGGTTTTCTGTTTTTCGGTATCTGCCCTTTGTCTTGTCTCCACTTTGGAAAGTTGTTCGGGTTTAGTAACGGGGATTGTAAAATAGAATGTGGAGCCTTTGCCCGGGTCAGAATCAACCCAAATATGGCCGCCAAGTAAATCAACAATTTGTTTGGAAATAGTTAATCCAATGCCTGTTCCACCATATTTCCGAGTATAGGAATCTTCGGCTTGTCTGAAACGGTTGAAAATAATGGGTAGCTGGCTTTCCGAAATTCCAATCCCTGTATCTTTCACGAAAAATTTAATCTGATCGTATTTCCCATCAGGCTCAAGAACATATCCAAATTCAATTTTTCCTGAAGAGGTAAATTTTAAAGCATTTTTCAGGAGTTGGATCATCACTTTTGTCAGTTTTTCCTTATCAGTGTATAGATCAGCATGGCCATTGCCTGAATAGCTTACATATTTAATTTCAACTTGTTGTTTGTCAGATTTTTGTTGTTCAGATTTAGCTAATTCCAAAAAGTCTATCATAAAGGATGACAAATTAAAGTGGCCGGCTTTTACTTTGGCTTCTTTACTTTCAAGCAAAGTCAAGTCGAGAATTCCTTCAACTATATCCAATAAATTGTTTCCGCTGTTATGAATCATTTTAGCAAACGAGGTGATTTGATCCATCGGCATTTCTTCGTCAATCAGGCTCGAAAAACCAATTACAGCATTCAGTGGGGTACGCAACTCGTGCGACATAGTGGACAGAAAAGCTGATTTTAATTGGTCGCTTTCTTCTGCCTTTTCTTTGGCTACACTTAGTTCATCAAACATTTTTTTGCGCTCTGTAATATCAAGCACCATTCCATCATAAAAAATTGGGTTATTATTCTCGTCTCTGACCAACCTGGCAAATTCACTTAAAAAAATGGTTGATCCGTCTTTGCGTGACCATGCAGATTCCAGATTTTCGATAATACCATCACGTTCGATTAACATTCTGAAATTCGAGCGAAGATAATTAGGTTCATAACTTTCACTATTCAAGTCTCTGTAGGAAAATTCTTCGAATGATTCGTACCCAAGTATTTGCAAAAGAGCATGATTAGCCATTATGATTTTACCATCTGGCGTTGTACGGTAAATACCTATCACAGAATTTTCGTAAACTGAACGGAATTTTTCTTCACTTGAGCGTAATTCTTCTTCATTCTGCTTACGCCAGGTGATGTCAGAAACAATCCCATCTACTCGAACAAGTTTTCCGTCAATATCCAGTGTCGGTACCATTTTTACATGAATCCACCGTATATGCCCATCGGGACGAGTTATCCTAATCTCGTGCTCAAGTTCCTTACCCGCCGATAAAACCGGATAACCTGCATCTACGATTGGTTTATCTTGAGGAACAACAAGTTCGTACCATAATTGCGGATTCTTATAAAATTCTGACCGCGGGCAGCCAAACACTGTTTCGTGTGCGGCTGAAACAACCAACATCTTGTTCTGAATAGTATCGAAAGAAAATATAGCATCATTTAGATTATTATGGAGATTTTCCAATTCTCTATGTGCAAGATCAAGCTTTTCTTCTGCTTGTTTTCGTTTAGTAATATCAGTAATTGTACCAATAAAACCCGAAATCTGGTTTTCTGAATTTATTTCGGGAACAGTATGACCCATCACGTAAACAATAGTCCCATCGGAATGAAGAAAACGGTATTCAGCATTCGAAACCTCCTTGTTTCGGGTGGCCGTTATCCATCTATTTGACAACATTTCCTTGTCGTCGGGATGAACTGCATCTAACCATCCATCACCTAAAGCCTTCTCTTCTTTAAGTCCTGACAATTCACACCAGCATGGATTAACGTATGTGGTAAAGCCATCGGAGCGTGTTCGGAAGATACCCACAGGCGCGTTTATGGCAAGGCTGTGAAAATGCAGTTCGCTTTCTTCCAACGCTTTTTTTGCAAGACGATCTTTTATTTGGTCGCGAAATACAAGCACAACCCCTGTAATCCTTCCGTCAGCATTGCGAATAGGGGCTCCGCTGTCGCCTATTGGTATTTCACGTCCATCCTTTGAAACCAGGAATGTGTGGTTCGAAAGCAAGACGATCATTTCACTGTTAAGCACCTTCTCCACTGGATTTTCAACTTCCAGACGCGTGTCTTCGTTATAAATGCGGAACACTTCACGAATAAATTTTCCACAGGCCTCGGCCTCGGTCCATCCGGTAAGCGATTCGGCCACACGGTTCATGTTTTGTATTTTATAATTTACATCGGACGTTATAATGGCATCACCAGTACTGTACATCATGGTGCGAAAACGTTCTTCACTTTCGCGTAGTGTCATCTCAGCCAGTTTGCGCTCTGTAATGTCGCGGATGACTTGATGGTGATAAAACTGACCGTCAATCTGGATTATTCGGGCGCTTATTTCTACATTAAAAAGTTCGCCATCCTTACTCTGATGTATGGATTCTAATATGGCCCCATCATTTTCATTGATATTCTTTAATCGGGTTTCAACAGATAGTTTAAACTCAGGGGCAATCAAACCGGTGATTTTCATTTTTTGCAGCTCATCCAGGGTGTACTGGTAGGTTTGCTGGGCCCGTTGGTTGGCCTCAATGATATTCAGATTTTCGTCTTCCAGCAAAATGATGTCGTTGGCATATTGCACAACATACTCGTAATGGCTTTTTAAAGCCGCCTGTTGACGCTCGGTTACCAGCAATTGATTGTAATATTGTTTTCTACGAAAAGTTATGATCAAGAAAAGGACAGTCGAAAGTGATAAGAATATCAGGAAAAGAATAAGCAATAATGTTTTAACACGTTGATGTGCTTCACGGAATAATTCGTTCCGGTCGATTTTGGAGGCCAAAAACCAGGGAGAACCTGCTATCGGTTGAATGTATTCCATAACATGCTGTCCATGATATCCGATTCCCTCATAAAAACCGGCGCCACTTGTAATTGCCATGACTGCCGGATTTTTTGTAGATGTAAGAGCTATCTTTTTTGAAATAGTAGCGTTGTCACTGTATTTTAGATCGCTAAGGAATAATACGGAATCTCCGTCCTTTTTAAATAAAAAGGATTCTTCGGTGGTACTGTCGTAAGGCCATGATTGCAGGATGGGGAAAAGGCTGATTGTTGGATTTAGCCGGAACAGTACGATAGCCTGAATTTCATGATTGCCGATTGGACAGGCAATATCGGTATAAACAGTCCCGTTCCCCCTTCTTTTAAATGAATCGTTAAATTTTGGCTGCTTTGTTTTGGCAACTTCCAAAATTAATTTGCTAATCGTCGTCCTTTTCAGATCGAATTTGTCTGTATTTGCTGCCAATAATGTTTGACCGGCAGTATCGGTTATGAGGATATTTACAAAATCTGGATTGTTTTGAATGACCACATTTAGCCGTTGCTGAATTTTACTTTGTAACCCTTTTTGATCGCGATGATTAATCCATTGCGAAACTGCATCCTGAAACAAAGGACTCTGTGAAATCTCTCTGGCATCGGCGAGCCTTTCCTTACGCCATCCTTCAACCTGACTGGCCTTTAAAAAGCTTGCACTTTTTAATTGTTTGAGCGCTTGTTTGCGCGACACTGATTCTTCGTTTCTTAAATAGAAAAAGCCTCCCGCCATCAATATGATTGTTGCAAAAATAAAAATCAGGATTAATCCTCTACTCGATTTAGCTTCCCATCTCTCGCGTTTCATCTAGTTTATTTTTAGTCCATCTATCTCTTACTTCTACTGAATATTACTTTACTTCATAACATACCAAAAGTAAAGGTGTGAACTAAGCCTCACAATAGGTATAAACCCTATAAATGGATCGCTATGTTTAGGTTATGAATAAATTGAACGCAATGATTTTGGTAGTATTTTTTTTAGAGAGTAATATTTATCTTAATACCTGGATAATACCTCTGCCAATAGCATATCTTACAAGGTCTGTAATATTCCTGAAGTTCAGTTTTTGCATGATTTTGGAACGGTGGTTTTCAACTGTTTTGATGCTGATAAAAAGTATTTTGGCAATTTCACGGTTGGAGTGGCCTTCGGCGACCAGTTGTAAAATTTCTGTTTCCCGTTTGGTAAGCATTGGCGCCCTATGCGGCTCTTTTCCCATCACCTGGTCCTCATTCATGATACCCTCTTGTATTATTTCCGAAATTTCGGATGAGAGTAATGATTTCCCCATGGAAACAGCGTGAATGGCTGAAACCAGTTGGTCGGGAGCCGATTTCTTCAGGATATAAACTTTGATGCCAACATTTAAAGTCTTGGAAATCAAGTCTTCGGAATCATGCATCGAAAGAATGATTATTTTAATTTCAGGATGCTGTTTGTTTAACCGTCGGGCGACTTCCAGTCCGTTTAAAAGCGGCAGGCTGATATCCAATAAAAGAATATTGGGGAGAAGCCTTTCTGCTTCTTTTAGGGCTTCCATGCCATCTTCGGCTTCACCCACGACTTGAATCCAGGACTCTTGTTCAAGCAGCGAGCGGATTCCCTTGCGGACGATAACATGATCGTCGGCCAATAGCACTGTTATTTCATTTTTACTGTCCATTGAACGACATTTTTATTTAAATTTTATTCCTTTCCCTGAAACCAGATGTGATACTTAATTTCTTGTGTAACATACTTCCAGTTTTTAAAGACAACTGAATGTCCGAGAACTAGACGAATATGTCTGCAAGTCACTTCTCATTGATTTTCGATGGGTGCATGACTCTTTATACACATGAAGGAAATGTTACTTTCAGGCAGGTTAAAACTATAGGAGCAGGTTAAACTTTACAACAGGTAGTTACCCTGAAAATATCAATTCAAAGTTGGGGATGATTTTTGATGAAATAATATTAATCTCTTAATTGGATAATTCCTTTGCTGACAGCATATTTGATGAGGTCGGCTATATTTCGGAAATTCATTTTTTCCATGATTTTGGAACGGTGGTTTTCCACTGTTTTGATGCTGATAAAAAGTATTTCGGCAATTTCTCGGTTGGAGTGGCCTTCGGCAACCAGTTGTAATATATCTGATTCCCGCCCGGTAAGGGCTGGAACAAGAATGGATTCTTTCCCAATCAATTGCCCCTGTTCTATTTTACGTTCGTCTATTATTTTCGAAATTTCAGGAGAGAAAAACGATTTCCCAAGCGAAACTGCGCGAATGGCCGAAACCAGTTGGTCTGGAGCCGACTTCTTCAGGATATAACCCTTTACACCAGCCTGTAATGTTTCGTAAATCAAGTCGTCGGAGTCGTGCATAGAGAGAATGATGATTTTAATTTCAGAATGCAGTTTGTTCAAGCGACGGGCGACTTCCAGTCCGTTTAAAAGGGGCAGGCTGATATCCAATACAAGAATATCAGGGAGCAGTTTTCCTGCTTTTTTCAGGACTTCCATGCCATCTTCGGCCTCACCTACGATTTTAATCCAGGATTCCTGTTCGAGCAGCGAGCGGATTCCCTTGCGGACGATTCCGTGATCATCGGCCAACAGCACTGTTATTTCACTTTTTTTGTCCATTGAGCGGTACTTTAATTTCGATTTTTGTTCCTTTTTGGAGACTTGAAGTGATATTTATTTCACCCTGCATTGAAATTACCCGTTCGTTGATCCCGATCAATCCAATACCCGACGAGCTGCCTAAAGATTTCCCTGATTCTGCGATGTCAAATCCTTTGCCATCGTCTTCTATAACCAAACAGAACCAATTATTTTTAGTTTCCATCTGAATATTTATATTTTGAGCTTCAGCGTGTTTAGCCGTATTGGTTAATGATTCCTGTACAATCCTGAAAAGATGAATTTCCTGGCCGGTATCCGGTTTTGCATTGTTTTTGATTTCAATATGAACCTCAATCCCGGTGCGTTTTGAAAACTGTTTTCCGTAGGATTTTATGGTAGAAAGGAAGCCAAGGACATCCAACATCACCGGGCGCAGGTCGAGCGAAATTTCGTGAACACGGGATAAGATTGTTTCTAAAAGATCATCAGTCTCAATTAACCGTTCGCCATTGGGGCTACCTTCAAGATTAGGAATATTTTTCATTACCGATGAAAGGTTTATTTTCATGGCTGTAAGTGCCTGGCCGATTTCGTCGTGTAATTCGAGGGCCAGTGTTTTCTTTTCATTTTCATGAGCGTTGATTAACTCTGAGGAGAGTAGTTTTAGTTCATTTTCGTGCCTGATTAGTTTTTCATCAGCCTTCTTGCGCTCGGTAATATCTGTTGCAACTCCTACAATTCCAATTATTTCACCGGAAGCATTACGTAAAGGGCCAATTCGGTTGTCAAAATAAATTTCTCCTAATTCGCTGAAAACATTCAAGCTTTCGCCTGCAAGGATTCGTTTGAGAAGATCTAATCCAGTAATTACATTTCCCGATTCTGTAATAAACGGAAATTTGCCGTATAGATCAAAAGCTGAAACTCCAATATTTTCACCGGGGTTCAAACCAATACGTTCTAAACCTTTACCATCAGAAAGGGTAAATAATCCCTGATCATCGGTAGCAAAAATAGTTATCGGTGCATTTGATAAAACTGTTTTCAATAAAGTCCTAGATTGCCGAAGAGCATCCTCTGCTTGTTTGCGCTCGGTGATATCCCGAATAATCATAGTCGTTTTGGGTTGGCCATGGCTGTCGTAAAAAATCGAACTTGACAGCTCGACCGGAAAGATTGTTCCGTCTTTTCGTAACATAGTAAGTTCACCCATAGCTTTACCGGTACGCTTTCTCTCTTCAAGTAATGTTGTCAAACGGGGGTCACTGATATCAACCAAGCCAGCTCTGCCTAAACGGCAAATTTCTTCTTCTGTTTTCTGAAACATTTTACATGCAGCAGGGTTGGCAGAATAAATATTTCCACCCGGTTCTGTCAGCAAAATAGCATCTAAGCTATTTTCAAATAAAAGTCGGTAGCGTTCCTCACTTTCACGAAGAAATCCTTCGGATTTTTCTCTTGCCTTATTTTGTTCTTCCAACGATTCAGCCATCCGGTCAAAAGTCATTGCTAATTGTCCCAATTCTCCGGAATCGTAATTAACACGACTTCTAATCTGTAAATTTCCATTGACCATTTCTTGCGTAGCCTTTATCAGTTTCCTGACTATTTTCAGAATGTAATTATCACTCAGGATCAAAACACCAGCTAAGATCAAGACAAAAAAGAACGCAGTCATTAAGAGATTACTGTAAAGTCTTTTGTTAATGTCGGAGAAGAATTTCTCTTTATTAACACCAACAACCAAGCGTAATGTTTTTTGAAACAAATTGCTTCTGGTGGAAGCAAAGACAAAAAGGAATTTTTGGTTATTAAAACTTCCATTTTCAAGAATTCCGGTTTCCTTTTCCAAAATACGATTAAGAAAAGACGGAGTAATAACACTTTTGGTCAGTTCATCAGATTTGACATTGCTTGTCAATACGTCACCTTCACTGTCAATTTTCATGAATATACGTTCTTTTTGGAACATTTTTTCGAGATCCTTTTCATATTCCTCTAAATAAGAAACGCCGAGAGAAACAAAAACAACGGCTTTAACGTTCTGCTTTTCATCAAGTGCAGGATAACCCAAATTGATAATTCTTTTAAGGCTAATTGGATCAACTGCATATTCTCCTACAGAAAATCCCTTTTGCTGCATCGCTTCAATAAAAAATTCATTTTTTGAATAGTCTATTCTATTCTCAACCGGTTGTGCGGATGCAAACAGGATGCCTTTATCGTCCACAATTCCCAGATTCATGTATCGCTGATACTTTGATAATAAGATAGTCAGGTATTTTTTGCATCGTACTGGGTCTGTTAGGTATTCGTCTGGAAGATTGGCTAATGAAACCAATAATTGCCTTGTTCCGTCGATTGTTTGCGATTCTTCAATCAATGTGAAATTCACTAACTCTAATGCTTCATTTTTTAAATTTGCAATACTACGTTCCCTGTCCTGTTCAGCATGAAAGACTGAAAACAAGATAAACGGGATAATGGCCACTACCGTTATTACCAGAATCCGAAATTGTAAACTTTTTAAAAAATGTTTTATCATGTTTTTCAGGTTAAAAATCAATTTAGTGGGTATGTCCAAAGTTGCAGATTTTCTTGTTTCTGACATGTGCCAAAACATCATTATGTCGCTTATAAATAGCTTTCGGTATTGTTTACCGTTAATGCTTATTTAAAGTTCAAAGAAAAGCATAAAAAAGTTCAAAGAAGAGTTAGATATACTCTAAAAGACTTTTACAGTATAGGCTACATGGTTCATCAATATTTGTTTCCGGTTGTCAGTCAGGAATTTGGCGTAATCCGGATGAATAAAGTTATTCTTGCCCTGAACTTCACAGATTCTCTAATCTACATCAATAAAAAAGTTGTCGCAGTTCAATTCAGGAGCCGATGCGCTTCAACCAAAAAATCCTTACCCGCTGTATTTTGTGTTGTAGTTTTGTGTCATAACAATTCAAACAAAAAGGGTCATGTTATACACCAATTTAAAACACATCGAAAGTGCGGCTGATCATGCACAAATAATCAACGAAAACGAACAGGTAATGATCATCTGTGGCCGCATGGGTTCTATGTGTATCCCCGTTTACCGGATTGCCGAAGAACTGGAAAAAAAATACAAACAGGTTAAGTTTTATGATATGGAATTTGACAATCCGGAATCACAAGTCATTCGTACTTTGCCTGAAGTTAGCGGATTTATGGGAATACCGTTTACCATTTATTACAAAAACGGAGAAGTAGTGAAAGCCACCTCAGGCATACAAAACAAGTTGCAGATTACCGCTATTCTGGATCAGGAATTTGCAGCAACTATAAATGCTTAATACAATTAATAAACAAAAATTGAAATTTTTATAACAAATTAATATGCAAACAACATTAATCGTAATCGGAGTTATAATAGTAGCATTCTTTATTTTCCGGACTATCACAATGGCGAAAATGAAAAACACTCCATTGGTGGCCGACCATGCAAAAGTATTGACACTTACTGACCAGAATTTTCAGCAAAAAACAAAAGGGAAAGTGGTATTGGTCGATTTCTGGGCAAGCTGGTGCGCGCCTTGTCGCATGATGGCACCGGTACTAAACGATGTTTCTGCTGAATTATCAGGAAACTCGCATGTGGGTAAAGTTGACATTCAGCAATACCAGTCGCTGGCCAACAAATTTAAAGTTCGCAACATCCCAACCATGATCCTTTTTAAAAACGGCACCGAAGTGAACCGTTTTGTGGGAATCAAATCAAAAGATTTTTTATTGAAAGAGATTGCGAAAGTAAGTTAGGAAAAAGTCAGAAGTTGGAAGACCGAAGACGGGAGACAGGAGACCGAAGCGTCGTTCCCTGAGCGCGAAGCAGTCGAAGGGAACTTATTCCTTTTTACTTTTTCCTAATGACCAATGACTTCAAAGAAAATATTTAAAAAACGAATAATAAAAATAATAGAATCAAGAGCATGGAAAAGATATTAATTATTGGAGGGGTTGCCGCCGGAGCAACAGCGGCAGCCAAAGTGCGCCGCATTTCTCCAACTGCACAAATTACAATGCTTGAAGCCGGACCGGATATTTCGTTTGCCAATTGCGGTTTGCCGTATTACATTGGCGGCGATATTAAAAGCCGTTCGAAACTGATTTTGCAAAGTCCTGAAAGTTTCAAAGAGCAATACGATGTCGAAGTGCACATCAATACCCGTGTTTCTTCAATCGACAGGCAGGCGCACCAGGTGAAAACCAGGAATAGCCAGAGCGGTGAACTGAAAACGTTTGATTACACCAAATTAATTATGGCACAGGGTGGTCGTCCAATAAAACCAACACTGCCCGGTGCTGATCTCGATCATGTTTTCACACTGTGGACATTGGAAGACATGGATAAAATTTCACTACATCTGGAAGAAAAGAAACCAAAAACCGCAGTTGTAGTTGGAGGTGGATTTATCGGTCTCGAAATGGTGGAAGCCCTGGTAAAAAGAGGTTTGAAGGTGAATGTGGTGGAAATGATGCCCCATGTGATGGCCATTATGGAAGCCGAAACGGCAGGATTTATTGAGAATGAAATGCTTTCATACGGAGTGGGCATTCACACAGGTGCAGGAGTTACCGAAATCAGACCTCGTTCAGTAAAACTTGACAATGGGAAAGTACTGGATGCCGATATGGTTTTGTTGTCGATTGGTGTTCGTCCAACGCTGCAACTGGCAATAGATGCAGGTCTTGAAATCGGTGAGGCTGGCGGATTACTCGTGAATTCACAATTACAAACTTCCGATCCTGATATTTTCGCTGCCGGCGACATGGTCGAAATCGAGCATCGGGTAAACGGCAAAAAAGTACGAATCCCGTTGGCTGGCCCTGCAAACCGTCAGGGACGTATCGCTGCTGAAAATGCACTCGGCGGAAATCACGCTTACAAAGGCGCAATCGGAACTTCGGTAGTGCGTGTTTTTGAAGCAGTGGCCGGAATAACCGGGTTCTCCCTCAAACAAGCTCGCACAGCCGGAATTGATGCTGATTCAGTAGTCGTTCATAAAGAACATCATACTTCGTATTATCCCGGAGCAGAAACGGTAACTACCATGCTGGTTTACGACCGAACTTCCGGAATTATTCTTGGTGGACAGACGGCAGGCTACAAAGGCGCTGATAAACGCCTCGATGTAATTGCAACAGCAACTGCAGCAAAACTAACGATCAGCGATCTTGCCGATATTGACTTTGCGTATTCTCCACCGATCGGAACAGCCAATGATGCCATCAATATGGCTGTATACACTGCCGAAAACCGGATTTCTGGATTCAGCCCATCTGTTACAGTTACCGAACTCGACGCTTTCATTGAAGGCAAAAATCCTGTTTTTGTTGATGTTCGTGATGTATTCGCTTTCGAAAAAAGCCATGTAAAAGGAGCTGTACATATTCCATTGGAATTGTTGTCAGAACAAATCAGTGCCATTCCAGCCAATCGTTCGGTGATTGTTTACGACGAAACCGGTAAAAAAGGCCATCAGGCACTACGTACCTTGCTGGGTGCAGGTTTTAAAGAGGTTACCAATATTTCGGGAGGACATACTTCTTTGCAACGACAAGCCAGAACTGCTGGGTTTAAACACATCCAGGTTAATCTTTTGCCGGTTGAATTGAAATCGCTGGAAGCGGAAGCTGAAAAGACTGAAGATAAAACAGTTGCAAAAGCCAAAGATGAGAATTCGCTGATTGTTGTTGATGTTCGAACTCCCGAAGAATTTGAAGACGGCGCTTATCCAGATGCAATTAATATTCCGCTGGATGAACTGATGGAACGTTTGGACGAACTTGGAGAAAATGCCGCCCGACAAATCGTGGTGTATTGTGCTTCCGGAGCCCGTTCTGCTTATGCGCAGCGAATGTTGATGCAGGTGGGTTATGCTAATGTGAAAAATGGTGGAGGAATTGGGGCAATGATGGCGAGTCGAAATACAAAACCTGCCGCTTCGGGTCCTTCAAATGAACCTATAATTGTTGATGTTCGCACACCCGGAGAATTTAGAGGTGGCGCTTATCCCGGGGCAATCAATATTCCGTTGGATGATTTTCAAACACGGACCGGTGAATTGGGAAGCAAATCAAGAGATATTACACTTTATTGTGCTTCAGGAGCGCGCTCGGCTTATGGACAAAGAGTTTTAGCGCAGTTGGGTTTCACCAATGTGAAAAATGGTGGTGGAATCATGCAAATGATGAGACAGAGATAATTGCAGTTTTTAAAATTTAAAAACTCACCCCCTGCCTGCCGTCAGGCAGGCAAGTCCGAAGTCTCGGACTTTCCCCCTCTCTACTCGTAGAGAGGGGCAGAGCATCGCAGACTTCGGCGTGAGCTCAGTCGAACGATGCGACGGGGTGAGTAAGTATAAGAAAGCAAGATATCATTGAATCGCCATTACTTATTAAAAACAAACCTATGCAAAACGTATTTTCTTACACTGATCTGGTGCAAAAAATGGAAGGGCAGGATCGGGTTGCCCTGTTGATCCACAATCCTGACAATGAATTTTCAAGGTGTGCTTTCCGGAGTATTGCAGAAGCTTTACACTTAAGCCAAACCGTTTCGGTATTTGTGGCCGATGTGAGTCAGGTTCGGGACATTCATCCGGTTTATAAGATAACCAGTGAACCATCGCTGTTGCTTTTTGCAAAAGGAAATTTGGTGAATGTGCTCGAAGGCTGCCACGAAAGTGAATTCTTTAAAGCGATGATAGATCACGATTTGTAAGAAGGAAATCATGAAGAAACGCCAAAATGCAAATAGGTATTCCGGTAAAAAAATGAATATCCTTTTTAATACCCATTTACCCCGAATGGGGTAAAATTTGAATAACCGTGCGTGAAACGCACGGAAAGAACGAAACAACGACTTCAGCCCTGAAGGGGTTGAATATCAATAGGATTAAATTCAGCCACCTTCGGGGCTGTTGTTGGTACGGTGTGTTTTTCCCCGCACTTCGTACGGGGTTATTGAAATTTGGTCCCCTTCGGGACAATAATTAGGCACGCAAACGAATATTCATTAAAACGAAAAATAACAATTAAAATAAGCAACTATGTTTGAATCAATTAAGAAGCTTTTAGGGATAAAATCAATCGACTATGCCCAGTTAGTGAAAGAAGGGGCAATGATTTTAGATGTTCGCACAAAAGGTGAATATGGATCCGGACATATCAGGGGATCAGTCAATATTCCGGTTGAGCAACTGCACAAGAATCTTCAAAAGTTCAAAGACAAAAAACGCCCCATAATTACTTGCTGTGAATCAGGAATGAGAAGCGCGTCAGCAAAGGGAATTTTGACTTCAAATGGTTTTACAACTGTTCACAATGGTGGCAGATGGCTGAGCCTGAATAATAAATTGTAATAATTACATCCAGATGAAACGAGTTTTAATTTTAGGTGGTGGTTTTGCCGGAGTACAAACTGCAATTGAGTTGCAGAAAAGCGGAAAGTTTAAAGTAACGCTGGTTTCAGACCGCGACTATCTGTACATCTATCCGATTTCAATTTGGGTTCCGGTGCGCGACGCCGAGTTTGACGATGTGAAAGTACCTTTGGCCGATATCCGAAAAAAATATCCGTTTGAGGTGCTGATTGACAAGGTGAAAGAAATTCATGCAATTGATCATCAGGTGGTTTGTGAAAACAAGACACTGAATTACGACTATTTGGTGGTTGCTTTTGGCGCTGATAAAATGAAGCACAAGGGTATTGAGAATACCTTGTCGATTTGTGGTAAACCTGAAGTTTCACTGGCCATTCGCGATGGAGTTGATGCGTTAATTCAGAAAGGAAGCGGAAAAATTGCTGTTGGTTTTGGAGGCAATCCAAAAGATAAATCGGCAGTTCGCGGAGGTCCCGGATTCGAATTAATGTTCAATATCCACAACCTCCTGAAAAAGAAAAAGATCAGGCCAGATTTTGAGCTTACCTTCTTTGCCCCGATGGAAGAACCGGGCGCCAGAATGGGCAAAGGCGCTCTGCCAATGCTCAATAAACTGTTCGACCGGTACAAAATTGGAAAACACTTTGGTAAGAAAATTACCGGGTTTGAACCCCAATCGGTTGTTTTTGAAGACGAATCGAAACTCGAAGCCGACTTAATTCTGTTTATTCCAGCATCAGCCGGACACAGTGTACTTCAATCGAGTGATTTGCCATTGACTGAAGCTGGATTTATCCAGATTGATAATTTCTGCCAGGTTCGTGGATTGCCCGATGTGTATGCTATTGGTGATATTGCTGCCATCGAAGGCCCTGAATGGATCGCCAAACAGGGGCACATAGCCGAATTGATGGGTCAGAACGCAGCTCACAACATCATTGAATCAGAAAAAGGAACCACCAACAAAAAAGGTTATCAGGAGCACCTGAATATTCTGTGTGTGATGGATACCGGCGATGGAGCCGCTTTTGTTTTCAGGAATAGCACAAAATCATTTTTAATCCCAATGCCCATTGTTGGTCATTGGATGAAAAAAGGCTGGGGAATGTATTCTAAATTAACCAAAGTAGGCAAATTTCCACGCTTGCCCGGAATGTAGAACCTGAACTAAAACAAATTGAATGAGAAAAGTATTAAAAGTGTTGGTAAGTAACCGGATGATTATCCTGGCGATTTTGGGCGTTTCAATGTATATAGGCATTTCTCAATATCATATTTCGTTGTGGTACATCTTGTTTTATGGCATATTTCTGGGAGTTATTTTCGGAAAAGTGTTTTGCCGGTGGGTTTGCCCGATGGGACTGATCATGGAAATGTTGATGAGCATGGGTGGTGAAGATGGTAAAATCAAGCAAATGTACCAGTACCATAAAATCGGTTGCCCGATTGCCTGGATCTCCGGATTGCTCAACAAATATTCAATCTTCAAGATAAAGCTGAATGAAGATACCTGCAAGAATTGTGGAATTTGCGACAAAAAGTGCTACATCGTAGCTATGGAACCGGCCAAATACAGCCTGTACAAACCCGCAATGATCAAACCAGGCGCCAGTTACACCTGTTCAAAATGTCTGCAATGTGTGGCATCGTGCCCCAATGGAAGTTTAACCTATAAAGTTTAAAGATGAAAGCAAATTTCGACACAATAATTAGCGATGAGAAACCCATTATCATCGACTTTCATGCGGTGTGGTGCGGGCCATGCAAGGCTCAGTCGCCCATTTTGAAAGATATTGCGGGCGAACTTGGCGACCGTGTCAGGGTAATTAAAATTGATGTTGATCAAAATCCCGAGATCGCCGGACGCTACCAGATTCAAAGTGTTCCAACACTCATGATTTTCAAAAACGGAGAAATTAAATACAAACAACCGGGAGTACACACCAAACAACAGTTAATGAACGTATTGACAACTATTTTTTAATCACTAAAAAACAAAAATGAAAAAGAACATGGGTACTATTGACAAAGTAATCAGGATACTGGTTGCAATTGTATTTGCTGTTTTATTTTTTACGAATGTACTAACCGGCACTTTAGGAATTATCCTTCTGGTTCTGGCCGCTGTTTTTGTGCTGACAAGTGTAATCAGTTTCTGCCCGTTGTATTGGCCTTTCGGTATCAGTACAAACAAGAAGCTGAAATAAAACGATCAGATGAAAAAATACAAAGACCGAATGTCGGTATAAATGGCATTCAGTCTTTGTGAAATATCACAACATTTCGTTACAATCATTGTTATAACAAGTTGATAACTAATATCTAAAAATTAAATAATGGAATACTATTTTGATGTCATTTTGCACACCGGTTTCGACGATGCGGTGGTTAAAGTTACGGAAGCTTTAAAAACAGAAGGCTTTGGCATATTGACCGAAATTGATATGCAAGCCAAGTTTAAGGAAAAACTGGGAGTCGACTATAAAAAATACACGATACTGGGCGCATGTAACCCTTCCTTTGGATACAAGGCATTGCAAATTGAAGAAATGGTCGGAGTGATGCTACCTTGTAATTTTGTCGTGACTGAAAAGGAAGACGGAACCATACTCGTTGCAGCCGTCAACCCAATTGCTTCGATGATGGCCATCCAGAATCCTGATTTGGAATCGCATGCAGCCGAAGTAACTGAAAAAATAAAAAGGGTAATCAGTCTTTTAAAATAATACTGAATTAATTTGAAATCATTCAAAATACGACGTTTACCGTATTTCGGGAAAGTAATAGCTACTCTAATTTTATCTCAAAATCAAAAAGAGATAAATTATGAGAAAAGGGTTACTTCTATTTTTACTGATACCGGCACTTGCCATTGCCGGTAATGCACAGACAATTAAACGTTTAAGATCCTGGGGATATCTTGAATCGCCACCTTCACCCACGAAATCATTTTCGACCAGCTTTGGTGGATTTCAGTTACAATATTCTTATCCGAAGTCTCAGCTACATAAAGTAAATCAGGATGGAACACAGACTTTGCTTTCCAATCTAAGAAAATCGACAAGTTTTAATAATTTCAGATTTGCTGAAGAAGGGAATTGGGCAATGATATCGTATTCGGAAAGTGACAGTGTATTTTTTTACCTCACCGACGGAATAGCTGCCAAAACTAAATTGGTACATTTTTATAAAGGATCTGGTACGCATCAGTTCGATTTTACCTTTCACAAAGGGAAAGCTTACATTACTTACGATACAGGCTGGAATGCCTTCAAAGGGCTGATAGAAATCAATCCGGCTGATTATAAATCAAAGGTCCTTTTCAATAAAGGAACAGAGGATTTGAATATCTATTCGGTGGTGTCAGACGGTGAAAATTTATACCTGAATTACCGAAATGGAACAGTAAACAAAGCATTTCAGGCAAATACAAACGATGGATCATTAACACTGATAACCGATAAACTTGCCTACTGGGCTCCTCAAAAACCTTTTGTTCGAATGGGAAACAGTCTGGGTTTATGGACTGTAAAAGACACTACAGTGCAGATGAACGGGACCAACTTTCAGACCAAACGAATGTTACTTCAAAAATATAATCCTTCCACGAAATCACTCGAAACTCTTTTGTATGCCGGATACTTTCAGGCAACACAACCCTGGTATCTGGGCGAAATTAGTGGCAAACATTATTTCTTTTCAAACGGCGACTTCAACCTGAAGAACTGCCAGGATGTTGGTTGTTCCGGAAATACGGGTGCTTACTTATGGGAAGTTGGGGTAAGCAGTAGTAAGTTGGTAAAAGCTGTTGCCACAGCAGGCGAAACATACACCTATGCCGGAATTAGGCAGGTTGCTTCAGATAAAATTTACCTTGAAATAACAACAAAAGCAGCCGGAAAAGAATTGTGGGTGGCCACTCCGACCAATTTGTATTTGGTAATAGACTTTAATCCGGGAGCAACATCACTCAAGGATTATGGACTGAAATTAGCCGAAGCAGCTGTTTGTGGAGGTAAAATTGCTATTCCGGGCATTGGAACAGTGGCTGCAACCGGTACTGATAATGAGTTATATATTTCAGATGGTACTGTTGGAAATCTGAACAAGCTTGATGTAATGCCCAAAGCCGGAGTTCAGTCTTTTCCAAAGGGGTTGGTCAACGTTCAGGATAAAATTCTGTTTGTTGCTGCCGATACCATTAAAGACAGCTACAATATTGCCAAAACTTCCATGTTTTCCATCGACCTTTGCAATTCCGGAATACCTACCGGCATTCGAAGCAATTCATTCCGGAGTGATTTGAATATCTTCCCAAATCCAGCTAAAGATCAATTAAACCTCCAGGTTTCAGAGCCCATTGAAAAACTGGAAATCTGGTCGGCAAATGGAACACTTGTAATGAAGAAAATAACTCCAAAAGAACATATTGATGTCAGAGTATTGAAAAACGGGTTCTACCTGGTATTGGTGCAAACGGCAAATAAGCTATTAACCGGAAAGGTTTTGATATCGAGATAATTTCAAATGGCAGTTGGGCCAGAACTATTCAATTAATTAGATTACAAATATTACACTTAATTAAAACGATTTCCATGAGAACAAAAAGTAATTTAATCCTGATTATAGGAATGTTTTTTTTAATGGGTTTCTTTTCTTGCGAAAAGCTTGATGAACTGCTGGAATCTGAGACTGAAAAAACCGTCAGAATATTTACCAAAGGCGGGGTTTGGAGCGTGGATTCGCTGGTTTTAAAGACCGATGTTCTTTCCGGCGGAGTCAGCAATATCACCAGCGATTCAACTTTTTTAAATTTCGGAACCATCGAATTTAAGAGTCCCAACGAAGCCGAAAGTGGTTATGGCTCAGGTCTGATGATTCACCGGTATATAAAAAATGGCAAGGCTCGAATTGACACATTAGCCTGGGTTCCTTATAATTTTCAGTCGGTTGGCCAGGATAAAGTGATAACCATATTTACAATGCCTCCAATTAATGATCCCACTGGTCATAAATACCTGGATTTGTACCTTGACTTGCAAATCAGGCAGGATAAAAAAGTAAAATTCTCCGGATGGAGACGAGAAACCATATCGATGGGTTCAGGAGGTAGCTATGGTTGGTATCAGGCCTGGGTACTCTCAAGAAAGTAAAAATCAATCCCGGTAGAAGTTGGATTCTATCGGGATTGATTTTTTATTATAGCTCAATATTTTCCAATTTTCCAATTTCTCTAAGATGAGCCGCTGCCTGAGCGTATTCATCGGACGTTTTCAAATGTTCCATCATCAGTGGAATATCTTTCAGTTTAGCTAATTCAGTCAGAAATACCGAATAATCCAGATTACCTTTCCCTGCTATGATTTCATCGAACTGCGGAACAGCATTATATTCCCGAAGTGTGATGTCTTTGGCGTGGCAACTCCTGATACGGGGTCCCAGTTTCCGGAAACAGTCGCGAATCATGTCGCCATTCCGGTAATAAATCTGCGGACTGGTAACCAGATTCATAGGATCAAGATGAACGCCGAATTGCTTCCGGTCGATGGCTTTGATCAGCTTCAGATAGGAATCTACAGAATCCGGATAGCTCCAGGGCATGGCCTCCAACGTATAAAAAGTGCGGGTAGGTTTAACCGCATCAATGATCTTTCGTGTTGTTTCAACAATCAAATCGAAAGTTTCTTCAGTCAGGTTGTCCTGATGTGGGCCGGCCCAGTGCTTTGGATTTCGCGAACCACTAACGTTCACACAACAATTGGCGTCAATTTCATCGGCCAGCGCCAATGAATCGATACACTTTTTCAGTGCGGTTCCTGCTTTTCCCGAATCCGGATCAATCGGGTTGCTCCAGGCTCCTACTTCAGCAATAATGATGTCATTTTTTGCTGCAATTTCTTTGTAAGCTTTTGTTAAATCAGAAGGAGCACCCAACGAAACCGGACAATAGGCGGCCCGGTAACCCAGTTTTTTGAGCGCAACGACCCACTCTTCCGGAGAATTGCATTTTTCGAATACTGGTCCACCTAGGCGGACACTGGATCGCGCAACGGCGCTGGCTGCCAGACCTGACGGCATGACTGATAATGCAGCTAATCCGGAGGCAGATAATGATATAAAGTTTCGTCGTTTCATATCTGAAGTTTTTAATAAAAAACGAATTAGGAAAAAGAAAATAGGAAATAGGAAAAAAATAAGAAACGTAACTCGTTTTCATTTCCTCTTTCCTTTTTCCTCAATTCTCTTCCACAATCAGCACATCCCAAGGCCCGAATTCGAGCGAAGCTCCTGAAGCAACCGCATTCCCCGCCGTCAGTTCAGTCCCGGCTTTGTGAGGATAAACCAAGTTCGATTTTTGCGAACTGTAGTTGTAATAGTAGTGTACTTTTTTACCGGCATCGTTTACGCCACTTTTGGTTATGAGCGGCCAGTGCAAATTCTGATCAACAGTTTTGATTCCTGCCCGATCCATTTCCTGAAGAATCAGTTTCTCCTGAATGAGATCCGAAACGCCAGTTCCTTCGTAGAGTAAAGTTCCTTTCCCGAAGCTGTTAATCGTTATCGCCGGATATTTTCCAAAGTACTGATGATCATAGAATGCCAATGGTTTGGCAGTTTCAGGAATCAGGTATTCGCCCCAGTCGTAAACTTTGTTTGAAGCTTCATCAACCTTGAACGGATTATCTTTCAGGCTTAATTCCTTGAAATTGGTAAACTCCTGGTAATAAAATCCGCAGGCTTTGCGCAATGGTCCGGGAGCCAGCATCGGACGAACCATCGAATTTTCGTCGCAGAATCCGCTTTTAAACTGCATAATAACATGGCCGCCATTCTCCACATACTTGCTAATTTTATTCAGTAAATCATCGCTGGCAATGTACAAAGCCGGAATAATAACCAGGTTGTAATTTTCGAACTTAGCATTTTCAGGAAAGATAAAATCAACTCCTACATTGTTCCTGAAAAGAACTTTGTGAAATTGCCCAACCAACTCATTCCGATAAATATTTCCTGAACCACCCCACATGTCTTGTTTTCCGCCTTTAAACGGCATCACATTCAAGGCTGCATTGGCATCGTGACTGAACAGAATGGCCACTTTGTTGGTAATCTTCAGGTTTACCAGTTTCTTGCCAAACTTTTGCAATTCGTGAGCCGTTTTCGAATATTCAGCATAGGTGCGGTTCGGCTGCAGGTCGTGTGATAAAACGCCTTTCCAGTAGGTTTCCTGTCCGTAATGAATCGAGTGCCAGTGCCAGTATTCAACCATGTTGGCGCCCGAGCCCATGTGCGCATAAACATTTTGGCGAAGCTGACCATCATATGGAGGCAATTGTGATTTCGAATCCCAACCGATGGTTTGTGCGTTGGTTTCGGTAATCAGGTAGTTTTTCATTTTTACTGAACGGAAAAAGTCACCTGAAAACGCAATTTCATCACCGGTCAGGTTATCCTGCGAACCATGATACACATTTACGGCCATGATATCCATCTTCTTTGCACTCTCCAACTGGTCAATATCCTGAACCGAGGGCATAAAACAATGAGTGATAAACTGATCGGGGCGTTTGTATTCGCTCACAATTCCCGATTGCCAAGTCAGGTAATCGGCAACAGATTTACGTTTAAAGCGTTCCCATTCCAGTTTGTATGCAGTATTGGTCACGCCGTCTTTCGTTGGAAATTCGTCCCAGCCGTTCATGGTCATACCCCAGTAATTCAGGCCCCATATTTTATTCAAATTTTCGGTGGTACCGAATTTCTTCTTCAGATAATCGATAAAGCTGATGTTGAAATCGAAGTTATTCACGCCATACGAAGTGGTTTCATTATCGACCTGATAGCCAATAATGGCGGGATGTTTGGCGTAATGTTCCATCATCTTCCTGATCACACGTTCAGAATAAAACAGGAAAGTCGGATTGGTGATGTCCATGTTCTGACGTATCCCATAGTAAGCTTTATTGCCTTTCTCATAATTAACCAATACTTCCGGATGTTTGTGCCACAACCAGGCAGGCATCGAATAAGTTGGCGTTCCGAGAATTACTTTGATTCCATTGGCATGCAAACCATCGATGATGCGGTCCATCCACGCAAAGTCGAATTCGCCTTCGCGCGGCTCGAATAAACTCCACGTCGATTCGCCCACACGAACCACCGACATACCCGATTCCTTCATCAGTTTCAAATCTTCAGCAAGGCGGTCGGTTGGCATATATTCCTGGTAATAAGCTGCTCCGTAAAGCACATTGTCCATTTTGGGGGATTGCGCCGAAATTGATCCGGCAATAATCAGCAAGAAGTAAAGTAGCAACAAGTTTTTCATGGTTCGATATTTTAGGTTTGATCAGTTATTGCACAAATATAAATAATAGACGGTAAATGTAGATCAAACACTTATTCTAAGTACCAATTATCCGGAATAAAATTTAACGCAAAACTATGACATAAAAAGATTCCGGCCTCAGAAATATTTACTGAAAGCCGGAATCCGGATTATTCGCAAAACCCGATAATAAAAGTTAAAAGCTTCAGCTCAACGTGCAAATGATATTGTACCCTCTGCATGCCAACAGGTTCCTTGACCAACCATCTGAACAGTACCTGTTGCTCCTTTAAATTTTCCAATTCCATCACGCATCTCTACCGGGCCGGTAAAAGTTCCGTCTGAATTTACGTATGTGGTGGCATCATAATAATAATAATCGCCATTCGCCGCAGTGGCTTTTCCTGTTGCTAGCCAGGTAACTATCCCTGTATTCGGATCGAAGGAAGCGCTGAGAACGGTGAGTTCACTTTCTTCCATGATCAATTCACCCATGTGAGTCGCATTGCCGCTCATCCAGCCTCCACCTGGCAGATAAGCTGTAGGCACATCTGGCAGGCCAGTAATGTGTATTGGCGCTAAACCTGTGTTTGGAGTAAAACAAAAATCTGCTTTCATCGGTACAGGTACTTTGGCTTTTTTCAGTGTTAGAGGTTCTTCCTGCACAAATTGGTCTTTGTTACAGGCCACGAGCATGACCAACATTAAAACAAAAAAGGAAATCAGTGTTTTCATAGTCAGAAATTTAAAGGTGAATAGCTCAGATTTTTACTCAAATTTCTGATAATTCAGGATTTAAAGTTTTGCCAGGAGTTTCTATTTGTTTGCTGAGAATGCCAATTTTTAAAAGGAAAGCCCCCGAAGAGTTGATTTTCGGAGGCTTAGAATGGAATATTCCACTAAATTTTACAAGTTATTTCTTTTTTATCGTGACCTCAATCTCTCCATTCTCTACTTTTTGATTGTAATCAGCCCCCATATATTCAGCAATTTTTTCATTTAAAATTTTTGAAAATGTCAGATATTCGTCATACGTTACATTGTATTGCGGGCTATTGTTTTTCAGGCTGGAAAAAATGTCTTTTATCCTAAATTTGACATGATTATCATCCTGCTCCAAAGTTTTAAACTCGGCATCCGGTAATAAACAGACCCAGATATATTTTAAACCATTTACATAACCATTGTATCCATTAGCTTTGTTCCAACTGGTTTTAAATTGATCACCAGTGAAATTTGCTATATCTTCAACAGTTTTTCCCATTGATTTCGCATAATTAATTGAATTTAAAATGAAGGCATTCATTTGTCCCACCATCATCAAATACCTGTCGGCTACCGGTACATCGGGAAATCCCTTAGCAACAGTTGGTGAATAATAAGTTGAAACTTCAATTCGGTTACGATAGACCGATTTCCATTTATTATCCTTTTTTTCGAGGAAAACAGTCGCAATAAATTTATACGTTGATTCTCCGGTTTTGCTAAATATCTCATTATCAAAAATCACCCAGGCACTTCCATTGTACACCTTAATTTTGTAGTTTGATTTTACCTCCTTCTGGGTTTCTTTTTTCTTGATAATGCCTGGCTTCATAATTGTTGAAATCGAATCCCATCCCGTAATATAGCTAAATCCACTATTCCATGCCTCTGTTAAGATGTTGGTTTCATCCTGAACCTGATTTGCAGCCCAACGGTCAAAATCGCTGGCATAATAGGACGCTGTTTCTTCCTCGATTAAAGCAATAATTGCTGCTTTTTCTTTTTCAATGTCAACTTTCCCCTGGCATAGAACACCAAGTGGTAATAAAATCGCAATCAGAATGGATAAATAATTTTTCATGACGATTAGTTTTAATTTTGATTTATAACTAAAGTTAGGACAGTTTAAAAGGCAAAGTTTTGCTGACAGTCCCAAATGTTTTACTTTCAACTTAAATTTTCAGGGAAAACTACATTCTGAATTCTTTGGGACTTTTGCCAAACTGGGTGGTAAACTCGCGGCTGAAGTAGGACAGGTTTTTAAATCCGGCGGCAAAAGCCACTTCGGTAACGTTCATAGTCGTGGAAGAAAGGAGTATTTTAGCTTTGTTCAGGCGCAGGGACTTGAAATATTCGGCAATGGTTTTATTGCTCACTGATTTGAATTTACGGTAAAGTTGTGTGTGGCTGACAGCCAGTTCGCGGCAAAGCTGAGAAATTCCGTACTCATCGTTTTCGAGGTTGGCCTCCAAAACCTGTTTGACCTTTACCATAAATGCATCTTCAACTTTATAACCGTTTTCAGGCAATAGTGGAAAATTCTCTGGCGAAGCATATCTTTCGTGCAGTTTTCTCCTTATTTCAAGCAGGTTTTTCAGGATAATGTGGAGTTCCTTCTCATCGAACGGTTTGCCCAGATAGGCATCAGAACCGCGTTCCAATCCTTCGAGCCGTGAGGCAACATCGGCTTTGGCTGTGAGCATTACAACCGGGATATGGCTCGTCCGGATATCGTTTTTCAGCCTCCCCAGCAATTCAATCCCATCCATTTCAGGCATCATTACATCACTTAAAATGATATCCGGAATAGTATTGATTGCATTTTCAAAACCAATCTTCCCATTTTCGGCATGTTTAACCTGGTATTCGCTTTTCAGTAGGGCTGCCAGATAATCCGAAACATCATGGCTGTCTTCAACAATGAGCAGTACAGGTAGATTTTCGCCAGGGTGATTAATCTGTTCAAGAACCAGCTTGGTTCGGTTTCTGACTGTCGATAATGCAGTAACCTGTTCATTTCTAATTTCAATTCCGGAATAACTTTCGGTAGAAGCATTGTGTCGGACCGGTAATTCAACAACAAACAAAGTCCCCACTCCCAGTTGGCTTTCCACAGAAATAGTACCGCCAAGCATTTCGGTTAATTCTTTGGCCAGTGCAAGTCCAAGTCCGGTTCCGTTCGAATTATTGTTCCCATTGTCAATCCGGTAAAAGCGGTCAAAGATATGTGGCAAAAGATCAGGATTAATCCCAATTCCGCTGTCCTCTACCCGAATGGAAATCATTTGCTTCGAATCGTCCGGAATTGTTGAAATAGTAACAAGCCCACCTTCCGGGGTAAATTTCAGCGCATTCGAAAAAAGATTCGAAAGAATATGAAGCAATTTATCAGGATCGAAATCCATCACAAAATGATTTCCAGATGGAGAAAAATTCAGAGTAATATTTTGACTGTCGGCTACTGATTTAAAAAGTTCGGTCACATAACCGATGTATGCATTAATTTCGCCCTGTACCCAACGAAGCGGCATCATCCCTGTTTCAATCTTTGTAAGATCGAGCATCTGGTTGACCAGATTGAGCAGGATGTTGCTGTTATCTTTAATCTTTTGAGTTCCTTGTTTATGCCATTCTTCCGGATTCTTTTCAATCAGCCCTGCCATACCCTGAATAACAGTCAGGGGCGTTCGAAACTCGTGGGTAATGTTGGCGAACAGCTTATTCTTAGATTCGTTCAGCTCTTTCAGTTTATCTGATTCCAGCTTCTCAACCTGCGATTGTTGCGCGAAAAAACTGATGGTCAGGTAAAAAATCAGGAGCGACATGGACAATGTATTCATTACAAATACAATGGCATTGATTCTTGGAGTAATTTCCTTTGGAACTGTTAACCAGGGAACCAGTAAACCTGATAAGATTACAATGATGGTGAAAAGAATAAATAGAAAAACTGTAATCCTGGCATTTTGAAGCGGAACCGAAGAAAGCACAAATGCAAGGCATGCAAAAATTAATCCAGCTGAGGTCGCAATTCCACCTAATTTTAATATGATATAAAATGTAACTAAAAGCAATGCACCGAGATGGAAACCAAGATACAGGTTAAATCCTTTGATTAGTTTTGGTGTAAGGAAAAGTCCTATCGTCAGAAAAATCAATAACGTATAACCATAATTAATCAGCAAATGAAGAGCCTGAGGAAAAAAAACCAGAAAAACTCCAGTATGCAGTATGACATGAATCAGTCCAAAAACGGTACCTATCCACATGGTTTTGCGCACATTAAGCGTTTTCCGATCACAGTCTGGGTAGCTGACCAGCTGTTCGACCCACATATCCAGTTTTTGAAACAGAGGTAATGATTCCATAACTCTCCATATGACAAACCAGTTAAAGTTACGAAATAACATTCACATAATCACCAGATATTCAGACCACCATATTATGGGAACAACTGATAATTAAGTCCTCAGTTTGAAAATTAATCGTCGAATAATCCAGTTATTTTTTCCACACGAACTCCTCTCTTTTCAGCCCACTCATCTAAAATCATTTCTGATTCGGCGAAAACCAGCAAAAATCCGCCACCACCAGAGCCAAGAAGTTTAATATATACTTTGTTGCAATGCGCGAAAGAAATAATCCGATGAAAATTAACCGGAATCATCCGGTGAAAATGATACAGCTGAAACCGAACCAATTGCCCCAGATGCAAAAAGAATTTCTCTTTGTCGCCATTTAGCATTGACTCTATGCAGCCGTTATTCGACGGAATAAACTGTTTTTCGAAAGCCTGTTGAAACTCAGGAAGGTTAAAAAGATCGGTAAAATGCCGGATCAACGGTGCGGTTGCGCCGGTTGTATGGGTGTTAATTAAAGCCATGGCCAAACCAGCTTGTTTGATGTCAAACTCAACAGGTACAATTTGCTTTTTCGAGTCGATTAAAATTGGCTTATTCAGGTACGAAATCAGCGGGTCGAGGCCCGAACTCCGGCCATGGAAAAAACTTTCAAGCACAGCAAAATTGGCTTTCAGAATTTCAGGAGAAAGATTATTTCCGAGATTGGAAGGAAATGCATACTTGCCAAAAAGTGCAGCCACCAGCGCTCCCGAACTGCCCACTCCATATTGCTGAGGTATGTTGGAATTAAAGAAAAGTCCCCGATCAAGATCATTTTTTAATCTCTCCAGATCGAACGAAAAATGAAGCGTTTGAGAAGAATCATTCGATTCGAGATGCTCATAAAACTTCCGGATTTCGGCAGTGCTTTCCAAATGAGCGTGATCCGTATCAAAATCCAAAAACCCCGAGTACCTTGGAAACGGAATGGACAACGCCATCGCATCATACATCAGTCCGTATTCACCAAATAGGAGGAGTTTCGAGTTAAATATAGTTCCAAGTTCCATATTTCAAATTTTCGTTGCGAGTTTCGAGATGTGGGTTTCGGTTTTTTTCCAACTCGTAACACGTAACTCGCAACCTTTATCAGTTAATTAATCTTTCGGGTCCAGTTCCAATCCGGTCATCAATCCATTTTCCGTTTTCGCAAAAAGACAACAACTCACGTTCAATGAAAGCTTTCACATCCTGTTCATTCTCCTGAAAATAAAGCAGATGAATGTTCGGCCCAGCATCGATGGTAAAACAAACCGGTATCTGCGACTTTTCACGAAACCGCCGAATCCGGTTGATCAATTCCAGGCTGTTCGGCTTCAACAATAAAAACGATGGATTCGAGGTCATCATCATCGCATGTAAACTCAGCGCCTCATTTTCAACCACATCAATGAATTTTTCCTGATCACCGGTAATCAAAGCCAGGTAAAGTTCATTGATGTTTTCGTGTGCCTGCGCAATGCGTGAACGCTGATAGTGGTGCTCATCCATCAGCCCGTGACCAATCGAGCTTGAAACTTCTTTCGTTCCCGAATCAACCATCAGGATGGCATCCCGAAGACCTGAAAATACCGGATGAACTCCATCTGAAAGTGGTATCGCATGATCGTCGCTACACGATTCAAATAACGGTGTCTGTCCCCAGATAGAAAAGCCCGGATACACCGACCGGCAAGCGCTTCCACTACCCATACGCGCCAGTTCCGAAGCCTTTTGCCAAAATTCAGAACAATTCGTTTCCTTTCCTGAATGAACAAAATCCAACTCAATTAAATACAAAGCCAATGCCCCAAACGACGAAGCCGACGAAGCAATTCCCGCCGAATGCGGAAAACTATTGCGACTAAAAATCCGAAAATGGTACTTGTTTACCCAAGGAAACTGACCGGAAACATGATTGAGGTATTTCTCAATGCGGTCGCCAAACGGACTCACAACTCCTTCAAAATAAAACTCCACCTTTTGGTCACCCTCTTTATGCAATTCAACCGATGTTTCGGTAAAGGCATTTTGAAGTACAAAACTCAACGACGGATTCATAGGTTTCTGGAAATCGCGTTTGCCCCAATATTTCACCAAAGCAATGTTTGACGGGCATTTCCATTTGCTCCAATGCGTATGTTTTGCAGTTCCGGTCATCGTTTCAAAATCATATCGTCCCATTTAAACACGGTCATCAATCCTTTGTTTTCAAAATATTTCCTGACTTCATCAAATGTCAGTTTATTTGTTGACACCAGAAAAAAATCGCCACCCCAGGCGCCCAACGATTTGACTTCGCCCTTGAAATCACCAAAATATTCCGGTTTTACCGATATCCGTCCAATCACTTTACTGATAAGCTGTTCATGCAGTCGAATCAACAGGTTAAATTCATTCTGATCACGACAACACGAAAATTCATCTGTCAATAACGAAACCTCATCAATCAGGTGATCAGAAACCTTTTTTTCTTTCAAAAAAGTACTGACTTCAATCGCTGTCCTTTTCTTCCGGCCCGAATAAACCAGGAACAATTGATCGGCAAACGGAAAATCTAAAGCAACGGGTAAAACAGGCTTATTCCTGACATAGAGAATTGGGCCATCAGCGGTAGCACAGGCAATATCAAAACCTGAACCACTAAAAACCAGTTCATTCAGTTTAAACGGATCAGCTCCAGCCCATTGCGCAAGTAGACTAATCAAGGTACTGCTACTTCCCAAACCCCACTCAGGACTGGATTCCAATGTAGTTTCGAATTTCGATCCAGCCTTTGGTGCGAATTCAGTATTTAAGCTTTTAATGGTTTTAAATATCTGACTTAACGCCTCTGATTTTTCCGGATGGCTTGTATTTCGTACAGAAAAGTCTTCAGGATTCAACTCACACGAGAACCAAACCTCATTCTTATAAAACGCCTGCCAATGCAACGTATCGGATGAATTTGTATTGGAAACAACCATTTGTTGCCCAACATTCAACGGCACTGCTATCGCTTTAGCTCCGTGAAGAACCAAATATTCCCCGGTTAGAAGCAGTTTGCCGTTAGCGCGATATGTCGTGGGTAAAAACAATAGATATGCAATTTTTATCTGTATAATTCCTTAACACCGAAGGTGTTCTATTTTCATAACCTTAGGTCGTTGACCTAAGGACATTGAACAGTCATCATAAACTGCCTGAAAGGCAGGACAAAATCAATCTTTCAGAAAATATCGTTCATCAATATCAATACCGTTTTCAACCAAAAACTTTCGATATTCTTCTTCAAAACTTACCTTTTTATGATGCTCTTTTTGGTTTTTAATATAATCGATTATTATTTGCTTTTCGTTAAAATTATACGTAAACCCAGCAAAACTGACCGCCCACCCATCAAAATCGGGAAAGTTCGGATTGGTCGACAACCATTTACTAGAATACTCTTTAATCTCTTTCATAAAATCAGATACTGCAAAAGTTGGATGGATATCAACTAATAAATGAACATGGTTACGAATACCACCAATACGGTACAGTTTACTCTTTTGTTGTTGATAATACTCATGATATATGCATACAATTCATTTTCATGCTGTTCCGGAATTGTATTTTTACTATTCTTAGTTCTAAAAACTATGTGATATAAAAGTCGTGTGTAACTCATTCTTATATTCTTGTCCTGCCTTTCAGGCAGATGGTATTTCTTGCATGTTTTCCGCAGGTCGTGGACCATGCGGTTATGAAAATATTGACTTTTCAAGTCAATAAAATATTTAGGTTTTTGCTTTAATAATCAAACACTATTTTTCTTCCAATACTCTTCCACTGCTGAAAACGACACGATTTTATCCTGAAAATAAGCTTGTATTTCCGCGCGGTATTCTTCCGGAATTTGCAACTGGTTCATGATGTTGCTCAAATGCATTTTCATGTGTCCCTGTTGAATCCCCACCGAAACCAACGCTTTGACTGCTCCAAAATTGGAAGCCAGTCCGGCAACAGCCAGATACATCATTAGTTCCGAAGCTGACGGATTATCCAAAATTTGCATAGCCAACTTGGCCAATGGGTGAACAGCCGTTACACCGCCAACCACCCCGACTGCCAGTGCAAGTTCAATGCTGTACCGAAATTTTCCATCCTGAATCTGAACATCGGTTAACCCGGTATACTGTCCGTTTCGCGCAGCAAAAGCATGACCACAGGCTTCAATCGCCCGAAAATCGTTCCCGGTTGCTACCGCCAACGCATCAATGCCATTGAAAACGCCCTTGTTATGGGTTACAGCACGCGAAACATCGGACTGTGAAATCCGGACAGCTTGTTCAAACTTTTTAGCAAACAGTAAACATTCGGCCTCTAATTTTCCGTCCAGAAGATCAGAAACCGGACATTCGACCCATGCCCGAACACGGCTTTCCGGAGTATAATTGGATAAAATAGCCATGATGATTTCGCATTCGCGCTGTCCTGTTGAAATCTTTTCGCTGGTCAGGAAATACTCCTGAAGGCTTTTCCCGAATTGCTCCAGGCACGAATTGATAAAGTTAGCGCCCATGGCATCGCAGGTTTCAAAAGCAGCATCCAACTGATAATAGTTGGGTAAAATATGGGGCAGTGATTTTAGTTCAATGTGAGTAATTCCACCGCCACGTTCCTCCATTCTTTTAATCAGGAAAGCACATTCATCCAGCAACTTTGAGCGGATTTCAGGAAAAAGCGATTGTAAGTATTCCCGATTTCCGTTCCAACAGAAGTGAACCTGTCCTTTCTTTTCGGTACCCAAAACTTCGGAATGAAAACCACCATGCCGTGCCCAAAAACCTGCAGCATTGCCCAAAGCGGCAACCACAGAACTTTCTTCGGAAACAAATGGGAAGAACAAATTCTTGCCGTTCACCACAAAGTTTGGGGAAATGGAAAAAGGAAAAAGGAAGGAGGAAATGGGATTTTCGCTTAGATCGTCAATGATCTTTTGAGTTGATTTGTCGTTGGCTTCATAGGAACTCAGCCGTTCGGCCAAATCCGCATCAAAGCCATATTTCTGAATCAACGAGTCGATTCGCTCTTGTTTGTTATATTTCGAAAACCCTTGTATGATGGAATCATCCATGATAATCGGGATTAATTTTCAAATATGCTTTTGCAAGACTTAGCGTCTGAATCTGATTTTCGAGGAATCCAGCCAGCGATTCGTAGCTTTCAGATGCGTGTTTCAATACTGCCGAGGCCATGCCAAACACAGCCGGAAGTTGGCTTTTGGACATCAGATAATAGCCATCCAATGCATTCTGAATTCCTCCGGAAATAATCAATTGCCGGCAAGCCTGATTCGGATTTTCCTTCAGGATTTCGTTAACAGAATTCACCATTTGACTGGCCGACTGGCCTACAAAAGCAAATGGCAAACTGGTATCCAATTTTTGCTGATTACCACGCAGCATTTCCAGTTTCGAAAAATTGGTTCCTCCGTAAGCGCCAAACTCTATGGCTTCGAGCGGCAGTGCAAGTAATTGACGCAAACTTTCGGGACCAAACCCCTGGCCTACTTCTTTTACCATCACTTTTAGCGAAACCTGATCCAGTAATTGCTGAATCGTTTGTAAAGGTGATTGTTTCAAGCGATTTCCTTCAGGCTGAAACCACTCCTGCAAAGGATTGACATGAACAATCAATCCATCGGCTCGCAATTCGCCAACCAAATCAATTACTGCCTGAATATTTTTTGATGCGAGTAATTCTTCGACCTGAGCAATTCCCAAATTGGCCAAAAATGGCTGATCGCCAATTTCATCACGAAAGTTGAAATCATCCCAATGGGTTTTGTCGAACAAAATTTTGCGGCACGACCCCAACCCCATTCCCATTCCAAATTCGCGGCAGGCGTGGGCAATGTTGCCGTTGATGGTTTTAGCCACGCCTGTTCCGCCAGTCATGCTCGAAACCCAGATGGGTGTACGCATGGTTTTGTCCAAAAACTGAAGGCTTAAATCCGGATTTTCAGGATGAGCTGACAGTAAAGGCTCGTAGTTGAAACGAAGATCCTGTTCTGACAGCCTGGTCTGTGAATCGAGTGCAAGTTTAATGTGTTCGAGTTTGCGGTCGGAAGCCATTGAAAATGATGAATTATGAATGAAAAATGTTATGACCTCGAAATTTACAGCTTTTTCATTTATAATTGGTATTACGGATCAACTTTAGAAGGACAAACGCATTTAAACTTTTTTAGTCCAAACCAAGAAGTTCCGGTTGATCAAGAAAATTTAAACACAGTGACACAGTGTCACAGAGGGAATCCGTCAACGACGGATTACTCGAGTTTGGCATTTGACTAGATATTCGAACAAATATCCTTAAAAAAATGAAGCAATTGGGTTATCCTGATTGTTTTTTTTATTAGATTTGAATCTAGTTATATGACTAGTATTAACTTTTAATCTGTGACATCATGGGATTTCCAACAAAGATTCAGCTTATAAAAAGGGCTAAAAGTGAACAATGGTACATCAATTTGCCTTCAGCCATCGCCCAGGCTATGGAGTTTGATCGTGGAGAGGTAGTCGAATGGCTCATCCAGGACAAGCGCACCATGATCCTCAAACGGGACGAAACCGTTTCAAGTTCTGACAAAAAAAAACCTCTGACGGATCTTTGATTGATGAGCTTGATCTGCTGATCAACCAATGTACGGGAGCTTTCAATCAGGATAGTGCCTGGAAGACAGGCCGGGAACTGGCCTTCGGCGCCCTTAACTGTATGGGGAGGCACACACTTACGGGCATGCTTACCGCCAGTGGGCAGCAGTTTGTAGATTGGTCGTCTGCTTACCGGTTGTTCAGCCGGCACCGTGTCGATACCTCCAAACTTTTTGAGGTAGTCCGCTCCGGGGTGATGCAGGAGTTGGGGCCACAACAGATGATTGTTGCGCATATGGATGATACACTATTGAAAAAGACGGGCAGGCATATTCCGGGAACCGCCTGGCGGAGAGACCCATTGGGGCCGCCGTTCCAAACCAATTTTGTTTGGGGGCAGCGCTTCCTCCAGATCTCAATGGCGCTTGCGGACCATCAGGGATGCTCCCAGTCCAGGGCCATACCAATTGATTTCCATCACTGCCCAACGGTAAAAAGGCCACGTCAAAGTGCAGGGGAAGAGGATTGGAAAAACTATAAAGAACAACAACGGAAATTGAAATTAAGCAAACAGGGTAGTGACCGTCTCAATGTGCTCCGTGATGAATTGGATAAACAGGGTGTTTCGGAAAAACAACTTATTGTAAGTGTTGACGGCAGCTATACCAATGCCGAAGTACTGAAAAATTTACCTGATCGGGCGCATCAGAAAAGACACCAAACTGTATGCTCTTCCCGAAGAACAACCCGACAAAGGAAGAAAGCGCGTTTATGGGGAACAATTGCCCACCCCGGAACAAATCAGGCAGTCTGGCCAACATCCCTGGCAGGAAGTAAAGGCTTGGGCAGCCGGGAAAGAACATACTTTCAATGTCAAGGTAATCAAAAATACCCGGTGGCGGTCGGCAGGCGAAAAACACATTTTACAACTGGTAGTGATCAGGCCATTGGGGTACCGGCTTACCAAATCATCCAAGATGCTTTACCGTGAACCGGCCTACCTGATCTGTACCGACAATGAACTGGATATCGAAAAACTTTTACAGGCTTACTTGTGGCGCTGGGAAATTGAAGTGAACTTCAGGGAAGAAAAAACAATGCTGGGGTGCGGGCAGGCCCAGGTAAGAAACCCTGAATCGGCAGAACGTGTCCCGGCTTTTATTGCCGCGATCTATGCGATGCTCCACCTGGCGGCGTACCGATCACTTAAAAGATCGAACCAGGTGCTGTTGCCACGGCCAAAATGGTACCAGAAAAAAGAAGCAGTGCGCCACTCAACAGGTGATTTGATCAATAACCTGAAAGCTCAGGCTTGGACTAAAGCAATCGGAATGAATTTCTCCGGCTTCGTGAACCAGGAATTGAAAACACAAAGCCTGAGAAATGTCGCTAACCCCTATACTTCCGCTATGTTTTACATGAGAAATTAGCCAAACTTAAGGAATCCGTCAACGACGGATTAGAAAAAATAGTTCTATAAGGGATAGTGTTGTAATCATTTATGAAACAAAAAAGTATTCTCTATCTAACAATTCCTCTTAACATGAATCTCCTGCGGAGGAAATCTAAACAGTTTCGAAGGTTTCCCAAGAAACTAATCCGTGTCGCCGTGACGCTGTGTTGATTTTTTCGAACTGACTTTCAAAATAATCTGAACAATTGGCAGAACACAAATTCTAAATGCGTTTGCCCTTTCAACTTTAGTCACTTCGAACTCTAGCACACTTCAAACTTCTTTACTCTTTCAATATGTTTCGAGAGATTACCATCCGAAGAATCTCGGAAGTTCCTTCGCCGATTTGCAGCAATCGCTGATCGCGGTAAAAGCGTTCGATGGGCCATTCGCGGTTTTTGAATAACCCGGCGCCACCCAGAATCTGCACCGCTTCGTCGGCCACTTCGCGCGCGATTTCGGCGCAATACAATTTGGCCATTGCGGCCTGTTGTGCAAAAGGATGACTATTGTCCTTCAGCCAACAAGCATTATATAGGGTGTTTCGTGCATTTTCAATTTTGAGAGCCATATCGGCCAGTTTAAATGCAATCACCTGAAATTCACTCAATGATTTTCCAAACTGCTTGCGCTGCCTGGCGTAAGCTTTGGCCATTTCATAGGCACCCTGCGCCAATCCAAGTCCGATAGCAGCAATCGACAAACGACCGGAATCCAACGTCTTCAGCATGATTTTAAAGCCATAGCCACGATCTCCCAACTGATTTTCGAGAGGAACACGACAATTGTTGAAATACAGCATTCCGTTATCGGCAGCCCGCCAGACTAACTTGCCTTTCATGGTTTCGCGAATAAAACCTTCACGCTCCTTTTCAATCAGGATAGCCGTAAATTCTTTGCGACCGTCTTTTTCACCAGTAATCGCCAAAGTGGTCATCCCAGCCGAAATCTCAGACGTTCCGTTGGTTATGTATTTTTTTGAACCGTTCACCAGAAACTCATTTCCAACCATATCAGCGGTAGTTTCAACACCTTGGGCATCCGATCCGGCATTTTCTTCGGTAAGACCGAAAGCCCACAGTTTTTCGCCTGTACAAAATGCAGGGAGGAAGGTTTCTTTTTGCTTTTGGGTTCCAAATTCAATAATCGGTCCAACACCCAGTGAGTTGTGTGCCGCAAGAGTTGCCGCCATTGAACTGTCAACCCGGGCCATCTCTTCAATAGCTATGACATACGAAAGGTAATCGCTGCCCAGTCCGCCAAACTCCACGGGAGCAGTCATTCCCAACACTCCGATTTTGCCCATTTCGCGAACCAATTCTATCGGAAAAATCTCCTTCTCATCAAAATCGTCAATCACCGGTTTGACAATCGATTCGGCAAACTGCCTTACTTTCGCTCTAATTTGGTGATGTTTTTCTTGTAATAATGCGTTCATAGAGAGCCTCCCCAACCCCTCCCAAGGAGGGGCTTAAGAATTTGTATCCGTATTAATTCCATTTTTTATTGAATTTTCTTTAACTATTATCAATTTTCACAATACTTTCTGAATTTTCATTTCGCTAGCCTCTCCTTATTGGGGAGAGGTTGGAGAGGAGCTTTTCTCTCCCCCTTCGGGGGAGTCGGAGGGGGCTGTCAACTCCACCAACAATTGCTTTTCAACAACTGCATTTCCTTCCTTCACATGAGTCTTTTTCACTCGTGCATCAACCGGACAAACCACATGAATTTCGGTTTTCATCGACTCCAGAGTCAACAGAATTTGTCCGGCATGAACCTCATCGCCTTCGCTTATATTTAATTTCAATACCTTCCCAAACAAATCGGCGCAAATAAGGTTCTGAAAAACCTTTTCTTCATGCTCTTTTTTATGCTCCATCAAAATCTGATTCTTCAGCAAATTACTTCGCAATGCAAAAGAAAATCCTTCGAAAATAATCTGTGTTTGCTTCTCGCCTTCCTGACAAAAAAATGATTCAAATTGCTGATTAATATTCAGTTCAAGTATATTTTCGTTCAATTCAACCACCTTGGTCACATATTCCTCCTGATTAATCCTGAAAATCTGATGATCTGAATTAAACCTGATGCTGCATCCGTATTTTTCGTCCTCGACAAAAACCTCAACAAAAGGCATCACACGCCAGAAACCAATTTGATTCCAAACTGTATTACCGGAGTTTCTTTGTTGCTGAAGATGAAAAATAAGGTATGCAATAGCTAGTTTGTGCTTGTTCAAATGATGCTTTTTTTCCTTAATTTGGGAATTAATCAAATCCAGATTTTCATCGACATATCGGGTATAAATCCCATTCTCCTGAACAACTTCACTTTCGATCAATCCGGATAAAAACGAAAGGTTGGTGTGAACTCCGGAAATACCTGTTTGTGACAAAACCTGTTGCAACTGACCAATCGCTTTTGCACGGTTGTCTCCCAAAACAATCAGTTTGGCCATCAACGAATCGTAATTCGGAGAGATAAAACTTCCTTCGCTCAAAAATGTTTCAACGCGCAAATGTTCTCTCTCCGGAATTCTCCAAAGCGAAAGTTTTCCTGCAGAAGGATGAAACTGGTTCTCCGCATCTTCGGCACAAAGCCGAACTTCAATGGCATGTCCCGAAATCCGGATATCCTCCTGCCTCATCGGCAATGGATTTCCGGCAGCAACCAGCAATTGCAGCGACACTAAATCCGCATTGGTAATCATCTCGGTCACCGGATGCTCCACCTGAATGCGCGTATTCATCTCTAAAAAATAAAACTGTCCGGTTTCGTCCAGCAAAAACTCGATGGTCCCGGCATTACGGTAATTGATCGAACGGGCAATCCGAACAGCCGTTGAAGTTAGTTTTTCACGCAATTTGGCGTCGACTGATGGCGACGGCGCTTCTTCAATAATTTTCTGAAACCGGCGTTGCACCGAGCATTCGCGTTCAAAAAAGTGCAACACATTCCCATGGTGATCGGCTATTAACTGCACTTCGATGTGCCTTGCATGGGGTAAATATTTTTCAATAAACAATTCGCCGTTTCCAAAATAACTTATCGCCTGACGTTCAGCTTTTTCGAGTGCCGGAATCAATTCATCAGACGATGTGCATACGACCATTCCTTTTCCGCCTCCACCTCCTGAAGCTTTCACCATCACAGGAAACTCCATTTCAGGAGCATGTTTCATAATTTCTTTTGTTGTTCCCCTGAATGATTTTAATGTAGAAATTCCAATCGATTCGACAAAAGCCAACGCACTATTCTTTTCGCCCATCAGCCGTATATTTTCAGGAGAAGGACCAATAAAAACCAACCCGGCATCGATCACTTTTTGAGCAAATCCGGCATCTTCAGATAAAAATCCATATCCCGGATGAATCGCATCAACTCCCGAATTCAGAGCAATTCGTATAATTTTATCCTGATTAAGGTAAGTTTCGGTTAGAGTTTTTCCGGAAAGCAGCATTGCCTCATCAGCCAGTGAAACATGTAGCGAGTCAGCATCATCGGCCGCATAAATTGCGACTGTGCGAATACCGTTCTTCTTCGCTGCCCGTACAATCCGGACTGCAATTTCACCACGGTTGGCTATGAGTAAAGAAGCCTCCCCCGACCCCTCCGAAGGAGGGGAGAAAGAACCGGAATGCGAAGATTTATTCTTTGACATTTTATGCAATTTTCTATATACTCATACGATCTTAATTTTCAGGTTATTAAGTCTCCCCTTGGGGGAGATTTAGTGGGGCTTTGGGTTTTCCATTCCGGTTTCCGTTTTTCCAAAAAGGCATGAATGCCTTCCTGCCCGTCAGCAGACAAAAGCGCTTTTGCCAAAATGCTTGAAGTAACTGTGGTATCGGTAACATCAATGTTTCCGGACACCACATCATTAATCAACTGTTTTGCTCTTTTTATTGCTGATGGCGATGCGGCTTCGAACGAAGCGATGAAGGTTGACAGCTCATTTTCAAGGTGTCCGCTGTTGTAAATCTCGTCAACCAGCCCCATCCGGTGGGCCTCATTGACAACAAACAGATTTCCAGTTAAAATCCATTTTCGGAGATTCTGAACCGATAAACGCTTCGCTACAAACGGCAGAATCGTTGCGGGCAAAAGCCCAAGTTTCACTTCGCTGAACATGAAACGCGTATTCGCTTCGGCCAAAACAAAGTCGCAGGCCGCCATTAAACCAATTCCTCCACCAAATACATTTCCACGAACAGCCGCGATGGTAATTTGCGGCAACCTGTATATCTTCAGTAAAAGATCAGCCAAATGTTGGTATCGTTCGGTGTTTTGTTCGAGCGAAAGTTGTTCCGAACTGTAAAACCAGTTCAAATCGGCACCGGCACAAAAAGAGCGGCCATTTCCGGAAAGAACTACAAAAAGGATTTCGTTCATCTCGGAAACCTCGTCCAATGCCTGACTTAATTCTTCAATCAACTCCAGAATCAGGGCATTGTGCCGTTCAGGGCGATTCAGGTTAATCCGCACAACCGGTCCTTCAATCTGAACTTCAATATAAGAGCCTCCCCCTTCCCCTCCAAAGGAGGGGAGAAAAGAATTGCTGTGCATAGATTTATCTTTTGACATTTGTTGTTTTCTTAAATGATCAATCTTTTAGAGACTTCACTTCCCTAAAGTCTCCCCTTCGGGGAGATTTAGAGGGGCTTGTTACATTCGGAACACTCCATACCCCGGTTCTCCAAACGGACGGTTAAGCGAAACCGATATGGCCATAGCCAAAACTTTTCGCGTATCAGCCGGATCGATGATGCCATCGTCCCACAAACGTGAAGAACTGTAATAGGCCGAACTTTCCTCGTTAAACTGTTCGAGCAAAGAATCGGATGAGCCATTGCTCCCAATGCTTTTTAACACCCCGGAAGCCTGTTCACCACCCATCACCGAAATGCGCGAATGTGGCCACATAAACAGGAAATGCGGATCGAAAGCCCGACCTGCCATAGCATAATTACCGGCGCCAAACGAACCGCCAATCACCACCGTAAACTTTGGCACCGCAGCATTGGCCACTGCATTGATCAGTTTTGCACCATCACGGGCAATGCCCTGATGCTCGTATTTTTTGCCGACAATAAAGCCGGTAATATTCTGCAAAAAGAGCAGCGGAATTTTACGTTGTACACACAACTGAATAAAATGAGCGCCTTTCAGCGAACTCTCAGAAGTCAGGAAGCTATTATTTGCGATAATTCCGATCGGAAATCCCCAGATTCGGGCAAAGCCTGTCACCAGCGTCTTTCCGTAGTTAGTCTTAAATTCCTGAAACTCGCTTCCATCAACCAACCGATTGATAATTGCATGAGCATTGATTGGCTTTTTCAGGTCAATCGGTAGCAATCCATACAATTCTTCTGAAGGGTGAAGTGGTTCTTTTATCGGCTGCACATCTAATTTTTGTTTTTCAGGGATGGGTAATCCGGCAACGATGTCGCGGCAAATACGGAGCGCATCCACATCATCTTCTGCAATATGATCGGCTACACCCGAAACCGAGGTGTGAACTTCGGCGCCTCCTAAATCTTCAGGAGTCACTTCTTCGCCGGTAGCAGCAAATACCAACGGTGGCCCGCCAATAAAAATAGTTCCTTGGTTGCGGACCATGATGGTTTCGTCGCTCATGGCCGGTACATATGCCCCGCCTGCAGTGCACGAACCCATTACAACCGAAATCTGGGGAATTCCTTCGGCTGACATCCGTGCCTGATTGTAAAATACCCGGCCAAAATCGAAACGATCGGGAAAAACATTCGCCTGTTCAGGCAGATAAATTCCGCCAGAATCGACCAGATAAATACAAATGAGTTTATTTTGACGGGCAATTTCCTGAGCCCGAACATGCTTTTTGATGGTTTCGCGAATGTAAGTTCCGCCTTTAACTGTGGCGTCATTGGCAATAATCAGACACTCGCGGCCATTAACGACACCGATTCCTGTAATAATTCCGGCGGAAGGAAATGTATTATCGTATTGATTGAAAGCTGCAAATGATGAAAGTTCGAGAAATGGCGTATTTTGATCGACCAATAAATTGATGCGTTCGCGAGCCAGCAGTTTTCCACGCGAACGGTGTTTCTCAACCGCAGCCTGGCCACCATGAGAACTGACTAAAGCCAACTTTTCGCGAAAACTTTTAAGAATCCCTGAGTAGTTCATGAAGTTTTCCTGAAATTCCGGAGAAGAGGTTCTTATATCACTTTGTTTAATTTTTGCGGTCATTTGATTAAACAGAATTGTTTCAATCCATAGACAAAAAAACTAATCCTTTAGTTCACCAAACAAGTACATATTTTCGCCTGCACCCCTGATTTCAGAGAGATTAATCGAGTGGACTGAGTTTTTTTGTGCTCCGGATGCCTTAAAACGAACGGGAATATAATGTTGACCGTAACCGTTGGCAACACCCTGGGTGATTTTCTCGACCAAAACTTCCTGAAGCTTTCCGATGAACGATGATAGAAACTGCTTTTTATTTTCTTCGGAAAGCTCCCTAACCTTCAATGACCTTTCATTCTTGACTTTCTCAGGAATATGATTTTCAAGCCGTTCTGCGCGGGTTCCTTTTCGGATAGAATATTTAAATGTATGAACATGACTGAAATTAAATTCCTTAACAGCATCAATTGTTTGCTGGAATTCGTCTTCTGCTTCGCCCGGAAAGCCGACAATGATGTCGGTAGTGAAATTGAAATCGGGATACACGGTCCGGAACTGGTGGATTGTTTTGCGGAATTGCTCCACATCGTACATGCGGCGCATCCTCAACAAAGTTTTCTCAGAACCACTCTGCAGGCACAAATGCAGATGCGGCATCAGTTTGGGATGAGAAAACAATTCTACAAAGCGGTCGCCAAAACCATCAGGTTCCAGAGACGAAATCCGCACACGGAAATCTCCCGGAACTTCCAGAACTTTTGCCAGTAAATCTTCAAAACGGGCTTCTCCATCTTCATATCGGCCAATATTGACACCCGTAATCACAATTTCCTTAAATCCGTTTTCGAGGGTCTTCCGAACACTTTCAAGCACTTCCTCAACCGGACGTGAAACTGCACGTCCGCGTACCATTGGGATAATGCAGAACGTACAGAAATTGTCGCAGCCATCCTGAATTTTAACGGCGCTACGGGTATGCAGGCTTTTCTGAACGGGTTCGTAGCGGAAAACGTCCTGAGGTAATTGATTGGGATGAAGGATTTCTCCGGAGAAATGAGCATCGACCAAAGCCAGAACCGAACTCTTCCGGTTATTTTCGACCACAAAAGTGATATTATCCTGACTTTCGAGTTTTTCCTTGAAATTATTGGCCATGCAGCCGGTCACCACCACCACTGCATTTTTATTTTTGCGAGCTGCCTGACTGATCACCGTTCTCGATTTCTGATCGCTTTGATTGGTCACCGTGCAGGTGTTTACCACCACCACGTCAGGCGATTCGTCAAAATTGACGAGTTGATAGCCAGCCTTGTCGAAATCTGTCACCAATGCATCAGTTTCGTATTGATTGAGGCGACAACCAAGGGTTTTAAAGGCGACACGACGAGCTACAGCCTCCCCCAACCCCTCCGAAGGAGGGGCGAAAGAATCGGTACTTGGAGATATATTTTTTGACATAGAGTGCTAATTTAAACCTGAACAGTCGAGAATCCGAGCTTTCCCGAAGTCTCCCCATCGGGGAGATTTAGAGGGGCTTCCTTTCCACTTAAAGAAAAATCGGCAGCCGAAGTGATTTTCACATCAACAATTTTGCCCATCAGCGAATTGTCTTGGCGGTCAAGTCTAACAATTAATTTCCCTTCAGTAAGTCCGGTTGAAAAGCCGGTTTTACGATCAGTTCCGTTAATCAAAACGCGGAAGGTTTTTCCAATCATCGTTTCATTATATTCCCTTGAATGAATTTTCAACAGTTCCGAAAGCCGGTGCAGACGGTCTTTTTTATCGTCTGAGGCTACCTCATTTTCCCAACGGTAACTGGCTGCTCCGGGACGAGGCGAATACATGGCAATGTAAGCCATGTTAAACCTGAACTCGTTCATTGCCGCCACTGTATTCTGAAATTCGGTTTCTCCTTCGCTAGAAAACCCAACAATAATGTCGGTAAATAAAGTGGACTGTGGAATCAGTTCGCGAATGTCGGCCACAATCCGGCGATATTTGTCCATTGAGTGGCGACGGTTCATTTTGATCAGCACATGCTCATCACCGCTTTGCATGGGCAGGTGAATTTGCTTAGCTAGACATTGATAATTGGCAATCACTTCAATTACATCGCGGTTCATATCCTGCGGATGTGGCGAGGTGAAATACACCCAGAATTCTTCGCCGGAAGTTTTTCCGTATTCGCCTATCTGCCGGAGCAATTCGGAAAAATTAATTTCATCTCCATTCTTGTCGAGCCCGTATGAATTTACATTTTGGCCTAAAAGAGTAATAGATTTATATCCCTGACGAACCAACTGACGAACCTCTTCAACAATTTCACCTGAAGGACGGGAAACTTCGCGACCGCGTGTATAAGGAACTGCACAGAAGGTGCAGAATTTATCACAACCATTCTGAATTGGAACAAAAGCTTCGTAAGTCGATTGGTATTTAGGTTTGATGTGCCACATTTCGGCGATATGCTCGTTTTTAGGCATCACCGGCTGAGGAGTTTTTAGTCCGGCTGGCGTCACCACGCCGTATTCGCGAATCATTTCAGGCAATTGAGCCAGCTCGCTCATCTGAAAAATGAGGTCGAACGATTTCAGGAATTTCTCTTTATCGGCAGGTAAAATACACCCCGAAACAAAAGTTATCAGGTTGCTCTTGTTCTTCCATCTGTTCCACTGTGCAATTTTATTATAAACCTTGTCGATGGGTTTTTGCCTGACAGAACAAGCCAGCATTCCAAGCAAATTGGCTTCTTCCTCATGTTCAGTGTACTCATAGCCCATACTTTCGAGTACGGAACTCACACGCTCGCTATCGGAAAGGTTCATTTGGCAACCCAATGTAATCAGGTGATACTTCATTATAAAGCCCCCTCCAAACCTCCCCCAAGAGGGGAGGCTTCAAAAAACATTTTTGAATTGTATCTCATAACCATCTGGCAAATTGTGAATAATTGATTTGCACCATTTTAGCGATAAAACTCCTTCCCCTTTAGGGAAGGCAGGGATGGGGCTTCTTTTTAAAAATAAACCTCGCAGTGAATCTGATCACGTTCAAAACCCATCACCTTTAAAATCTCCAACGCATCAAAAATCATGTCACTGTTTCCACAAAGGTAGAATTGCGTTTCGGCTGCAAATGTACAATTTTTCAAATACCCCGTTAAACGTCCCTGATAAGTTCCCTGGGAGTCGCGGCTAGAGCAAAGTATATAACGATCATTGGGATATTCATGTCTGTCGTATGCTTCGGTTGAATAGCGAACACCATGTATGAGTGTATAATCAATTTCAGGATAAGTATGCACTATACTACGGAACGGCGCGATACCGGTACCACTGGCAATAAATACGAACTTCCCTGCTTGGGCAGTTTTAGAGTCTATCCCAAAATTCCCGAAAGGACCGTGAATTTCAACCAGATCGCCAACTTTTAACTTTCGAAGTTTGGGAGTGAAATAACCATTCTTGACTTCCTTAACCAATACTTCCAGGTGATCGTCTTCAACTCCGCTGTAAATCGAGTACTCTCTGCTTTGATAATCGCCGTATATACCCAACGAAATATGCTGGCCGGCTTTAAAGGCAAATCGTGCTTTTGGTAGTATCAGTGAAAACGTTTCTGCGGTAAGTTGTCTGATCTCTTCAACTTTGTAAAAACTCTCATCGATCTTTATATCGTACTTAATAAGACTCATCATGGCTTCAGAAATTTTGGACTGCAAAAATAATCATTAATTCAATATTCAGACACAATTGTCTTTTATTTTAACACTTTAGTAAAGAAACCCTTGTCAACAGGTATTGTTTGATTTTTTTAACAAAAAATAAAGAAAAAATGGAAAAATTATGACAAAACCGGACAATTTACTCGGGCTGTTTCCGTAATTTTGAATGAAAGCAAAAAAAAACAGAAACATGAAGACAATCATCATTTACACCTCGTCAAACGGTTGTACAGAGAGGGCTGTACGCGAGTTATCGCAAAAATTATCCGGAGAAGTTGAGACCGTTGACCTTATGCACCATCACTCGCCGCCTCTGGACGAATATGATCGTATTATTATCGGTGGATCCATTCACAGCGAAAAAATTCAACAACGAATCAACTATTTTTGCCTGACACACATGCACGTCTTCAGGACAAAAGAGATAGGTTTATTCATTTGCTGTTCGCACGAACCCGATATAGCGCGTGAAGCCATCGAAAATGCATTCCCTGAAGAACTGCACCAAATGGCCAAAACAGAAGCTATTTTCAGCGGAAAGCTCAATCTGGACGAAATGAATATCTTGAAAAGGATTTTGGTTAAAAAAGTTGCATTGGTGCGTGAACATTTATCAGGTCTGGATTCTGAAATCATCGACCGGTTTGCAGTTCGGATGGAGAAAACCTACCATCCATTTATGTTTCTGGTCTAAAAACTTAAAGAAAAAGGAATAAAGAGTCGGAAATTCAAAGATTTTCGACTCTTTAATTTTTTACTTTTCAGAATTTCAGGTAAAAATCCTTGGTCAGCTCCTTGTATTCCGGGGTATAATCATGGTGTTTTTCAAATTCAATCATCAGGGTTTCCTGCTGAATTGTACATTCTGTATTGGTCAATTCAATCAATATCCTGAAATCAGGTTTCTGTGGGTTAGGTTTTACCCAACATAACCGCGAAATAATAAGCTTGTTCGAACCGGCCAGTTGTTCGATCTCCGGAAGGCATTCAACAGGCAATACAAGGGCAATTCTTCCTTTTTCAGTCAGCATATTCGTTACGCCTGAAATCAAAACATCCAGAGGTAATGAATCAGAATGACGGGCTTGAGCACGGTTTTCGAGCGGGGCTTTTACCCCATTCGAAAAGAATGGCGGATTGCTCACAATCAGATCATATTTCAGGCTGGTCAATTCTGCAAAATCCTGAAATGATGATAATTCGATCCTGATGCGATCATTCCAAGGCGATTGCTTCACATTCAGAACGGCTTCCTGAAAAGCATCCGGATCTATTTCAATGGCATCAATTTGGGCTGAACTGTTCTTTTGAGCCATCATCAGAGCGATCAGTCCCGTTCCGGTACCAACATCCAGAATTCGTTTAGCCTTTGAAGCATCAGTCCAGGAGCCTATCAATACTCCATCCATCCCAACTTTCATGGCCGATTTTTCCTGAATAATCCGGAATTGTTTAAACTGAAAAGAATTGTTGCGGGGCATAAAAAGTATTTACCATTAAACAATGTACGATTTACAATTATTTCCTGAACTTTAAATGACCAGTAATGTTTTCCCTATTGCATCCCGAAGCGGGGAATCAACTTTGGTTTGTTCGGCAAATTCAGGCCACTTTACCACAAATTCTGAAACCTGATTGATAATTGCATGAGCTCTTTTTACGTTCATCTGACGGCCAACTTCCAGTAAGTCGTCGCGAGTAATTCCCTGCCGTTTTCCGTTGATGCTCAGCGCATGTTGGCTTACCCAGGCGCTTCCGGGACGGTAGGCATGGCACATGTCATAGGCGGGAGCCAGTTTCCATTCGCCCGATTGATTCATGGTGAAAGCAAAATTTTTGGTATGATCGTCACAATTCTGTGCCATCACATTGAAAACCATCCGCCGGTACATCTGTTCCGCTTCCGGATAGGTTAAGCGCATTAACCGCATGGTTTGGAACAATTGCTCGTAGCTGTATGCATAAATGTCGTTAAAATCGTAGTGCGTCATAGCGCAAAACGTTTGCACATGCAGCTTTTCATTGTCGGGCAAGCGATCAAACCTGCGGGTCAGAAAATGTGCCCTTCCGTTCTCTTCAAATAAACGGCATTCCATCATTTCAATTCCACATTCAACGGCCATCAGGTAATAGGCCATTTCCACCCTTCCATATCCTGAAGTCGTTCCGAACTGGCTGTCGTCAACCCCATCGAACTTCAGGAGCCACTGCGAAAAACCATTGGGAGCATCTGCCTGCCCCGACCGGACTTCACCGGTTTCAGGATTATAGGCAATTACGGCCTTCGCCCTTGCCCCACCTGCCGAAGTCCCGATTTTCAGAATGTCAGAAAGCGCCTTTTGCTCATCATGCGAAAGATCAGTTTGAAAAAACTGTCTTCCTGAAAGAATTTGCTGAGCCACTTCTGCCAGACTGTTAATCTCAACCTTCGTTGCCTGATTGGCCGATTTGGGTACTACCGGTTCGAATTCCAGCGCTCCCATTCCACGTTTTCCGGTAAAACAAAGCATCTCAACCGGATTCATACTTCCTGAAGGTCGTCCAACACGGGCCAGCCAGGCATTAATCAGCGCATTTCCGTAGCGGTCGGGCAAAACATCGGCCAGTAAACCGGGCAAGCCTTTATAGGTGGAATTTCCGGCCAGCTCCGGAAAAGAAAAAATTCTTCCCCTGGCCGCACCAACAGGCATTTTTAACGGCGCTACATCGAGCTGTTGCTGAAGAAATGCAGGATCGAACTCAAAATCAGCAACGCCCGAATTCTGATTCCAGTGAATGGCACCCACCCGCTTGTCCCATATGTTTATGTACGCATTTTCGATCATCACCAGTCGGGTAAAGGATAAGATTTGGGATCGTTTGTCTTTCTGCTGCGCTTGCGCTTTTTCATCTCCATCTTTGCAAGATACAGCGGACTCTCCTTTTCTTCAACCTGAAAAACTTTCAGGAAAGATATCTGATCAAGTACCCTCAAAATCTGAATCAACGATAGCAGTGTTCCTCCACGCCCGTTCTCGATTTGGCTAAGCGTACTCCGGTTGATTCCGGCGTCATTAGCCACCTGTTGCTGGCTTTTGTTTTGCCGGATACGCGATTGTTGAATGAATTGACCGATCATGGCCTGCAAAGCAACATCGCTTGATTCACTCCAATTAATGTTGATATTTTCCATCACTATATTAGTTTTTAATTATTACTGATGGTTTTTACCAACAAATATAGTATTTATTTTGGAAGTAAAAAAGATTAAAAAATAATTCTTGATGTTATGTTGGTTTTTTCCAACATTAAATACTATTTATTGACTTATTGATGGAATATATCAACATTAATGAAAAATATGTTTTGGGGCGATAGCTCCGTTCAAACTGAGTTACAAACGCAAGACAAACAACAATTTGTTTCCGCTATCGCTCAAACATGGAGCAGTGTGTGGCAGTCTAAGCCATTATTCCGTAATAAGATTATTAAAATAGCCTCTGAAGATTTGATATTTTTTTGAATAGAATTGTTCTGAAGGTACATCCTTATAAAGTAGATTGTAAAGTTTGAAGCAATCCTCGTCGGAAACATATCTAAAATAGTAAGCTTTTGAATGACTATGTTCGTATAGTTTTCGTTTTGAAAGTCCAAAATCTTCTAAATATTCCATCAAGTTTTCAATGAAACTTTTGGATCCACTTATAAAACTAGCTCTGATTCTACTATTATTTTCAATATAAATGGTACCATCTCCATCCCAACATCCTCTAATAAAATGTCTTAAATAATCTTTTGGCATATCTGGGAATTTTATACTCATACTTTTCCTTGGTGTAATTCCTAGTTTTTTAAGTTGAACTAGCAAATCATTACTGTTAATGTGAATACAATATAAGGCACCTGCAGCAGTTTTCTCATCGAATCGTTCTTTTCTATATTCAATCTCAGAATTAAAGTCAATTAATTGTGAAAACTTTTTCACCAATTCAATATCTTTTTGGCAAAAAGTCAATCCACCTTGTAAATATTCTGTATTTGTCGCAGATTTTGAATATTTTACATTGCCATCTGTAACTATTAACCCTAAAACATATGCCATTTCGTTAGACCAAGTTTTAAATAGGTTTTCATTAAATTTTATTTTTTTTAACACTTTTATATGCTCATTACCATCCACAGTTGTTCTAAATTGTATTTTGCCTTTTTCAAGTGCCAGATCTCGGGACTCTTTTATTGACCGAGTTGGAATACTGAATCTCTTCATTTTAGCAAAGACATTGGTTCTTGTGGTTCCTGCAAAACGTCCAATATCAGTTAGAGACATTCCTTTCCCAAGATATAATTCCTCAAGTATTTCTTTTGTCAGTAATTCTTCAGCTATTCCTCTTTTATTTCGCATATGATTTCCATGCTTTTTTTCCTTCTCAGAATTGTAACACTTTCTGCATAATCCTTTTGCAATATGAGGTATTTCTATTGACCCACATTTCTGACAATTAACATATTTCCTTGACCACATGTTTATTTAGAGCTTTAGTATTAGCAAATGATCGTCAATGTTTTCAAAAAAGCAGTAAATATTTTTCATCAATTACTTATTTGGATAATTGTAATAGTTAAGTTTTCCAATTAAACTCTACTCTAAACAATTACAAAACAAATCAACTAAAAAATTTTCTTTTAGATCATTAAAATGACTTTCCCGTTCCTTCTGATTATTGAAATTTTGGATCATAGAATGTAATTGCTTCTCTTTTGTTTGCCGCAAATTATTTAAGCAAGAATTGGCTTCACCATTTTGATCTAATTTTTTTGCTATTCCAATGGCCTCATTAATGTAAGTAATAATGTCTAAAAAGTTATCTTCACTATAATCCATATACAAGACTATATCATGAATCTCTTTTAACCTAGATTTTAACTCGCCACACATAATCAAACAATTTTGCTTGAACAATTTTATAAATGAGAAATAGGAGTAAAAGTGAGTACTAAATTTTGAAAGTATAGTACTCACTTTTAGAAACTTGGAAGGTTTTAATCTTTCTCAGCCGACTCTAGTTGCTCTTCATAAAAACTTTCCTCTTTAATCTCACCGTTAAAATACCAGTTACATCGAACTTTCTCGGAGTTATTAGGATCTTCACATCTAACGGTCATTGCTTGGCTGCCTGATTTTAATGCAACGACATCTCCAATTTTTAGTCTTCTCATGATAAATCGTTTAATAAAGTAGAACCAAAGCTAATAAAATTATATGCTAATTATCAATATCTTATACAAATAACAGAAAATTATCTTATGCTATTACTCCAAAAAATATATCAACCATTACTTCTTTTAAATCCTATCTGTTTTTGTGGTTTGGGATTCACCTGTTTCTCGATGAGCTCGTCCAGATAATTAAATACCCAAGATGCTACTTGAAAGGTATCGCATTTTGCGATACGCAACTTGAGGTCGCAAATTGTGACCTCAAATTGTTTTTATGACATCTTTTGATCTTATCCGCCCCAGTTTTCACGATCCAAACTCCGGTACTGAATCGCTTCCGACAAATGGTGGCTTTCAACCCGTTCATTGCCTTCCAAATCTGCAATGGTGCGCGAAACCTTCAGGATACGGTCGTAAGCACGAGCTGATAAACCAAGTTTCTCCATGGCATTTTTCAGTAAACTACTGCTGGCTTCGTCCAGATCGACGTGCTGCCGAATCATTTTCGACGACATTTGGGCATTGCAAAAAACGCCTTCGCTTTTATTAAACCGTTGCGACTGTATTTCGCGGGCGCTGATCACCCGATCGCGAATGGCGGTGCTCGGCTCGATGATTGCTTGTTCCGATAATTTTTTGAAAGGAACAGGAACAACTTCCAAATGTATGTCGATACGGTCGAGCAACGGACCTGAAATTTTATTAAGGTACTTGGCAACCACACCCGGCCCGCAAACACATTCCTTGGTCGGATGGTTGTAATAGCCGCAGGGGCATAGTTTCATTGCCCATCTGCAATATCAAACTGAAAGCCAAAAAACCAAACAACAAGCCTTATCCCAAAGAATTAAACACCTATGGAGACCACATAAGAAAGAAACGTCTTGACCTCAATCTATCTCAACCACAAGTTGCAAATCTAATTAATGTCACTCCTGACACCATTACCAATTGGGAGTTAAATAGTAACAAGCCCGAGTTGTCTTATATCCCCAAAATTATATCATTTCTTGGGTATACTCCAGAACTTAAAATAAATCCGATAAAGAAATACAGAATTGAAAAAGGAATATCCCAGAAAGCAATGGCTAGAATCCTTGAAATTGATCCAGCAACGCTTTCCAGAATTGAAAGAGGGAGTAAAAGGATATCAAACAAGGCCATGATGAAATTGAGCAAATCTATTAAGTAATAGTTATATCAATCAAATATTATCGAACAGCAATGAGACAATTTGAATATGTTCATAGTCTGATTTTTGGAATCAATAACTCATGCAGATTGTAAAAAGTTCTATTAGTAAAAAGAACAATAAATCTCAATAGTAAAACAAGATACTTTTTATCTCTTATTTCTCATACCCTGAGTATGCGTCTCCAAGGCACAATTAAATTGCTACTCATTAGAAGCTTCATAAAGAATAATTTATGTTTCACTTTATGAATATAATTCTAACTTTAAACTTTTTTATTCCATTCTTAAAACAAGAAATTCCGTTAATTTATGCTATTAATTTATTGCATATATGGATTTTTAAATTAGATACCTTTCCACCAATTTTGATGAGTAATCGAAATGAATACAACAAACACCAGCCTTGAAGAATTGATTTGCATTATCAGTTCTGACGATAAGGAAACTGAAATTTTAACCAACCTGTTATTACCAGTAGGATATCAAATAATCCGTTCGAGTTTTGATGATAACCTAAAGTTTATTATCCAATCAAAAAATCCGTCACTGATTTTACTTGGAGTCAGTAAAAATAGTTTCGATGTGTTGGACACATTGCAATACTTAAAGGATAATAAACCAACGCGAAATATTCCTGTGATTCTGTTTGGTGACCAATCTGTGGAATCAATAATTGCAAAAGGTTTTGATTTAGGTACAGCCGATTGTTTCTTAACTCCATTTCGAAGATACGAAGTACTTGCCAGAGTCAAAACACAAATAGAAAGCTATCGTTTACGAAAAGAGTTAAATGCAATTTCAGAATTCAAAGAAGATGTTGATGAACTAAGGGAAAGTGAGGCTCGCTATAATGCCTTTATTGAAGCCAGCAGTGATATGTTATTTGTTAAAGATGACCATTTCAGATATTTAATGGTTAATGATTCAATGGCTAGATTATTTAATAAATCAAAGAAAGAACTTTTGTATAAAACAGATCAGGAATTGTCCGAAGGTTCATTCTCTTTTCCAAGTCAGTCGTCAGACAAAAAAACATTAGAAGTTGAAGCACCATTTACCTTCGAAGAACAGCTAGACGACAAAGTTTTTGAGATAACAAAGTTTCCTATCCTATTAAGAGATAATAAAAGAGCAATTGGTGGGATCATGCGAGATATAACAGTACGCAAACATTCTGCTGAAGCAATACAAAACGAAAAGGCCTTACTCAGAACATTGATTGATAATTTGCCAGATCCTATTTATGTTAAAGACAATCTTGGTCGTAAAGTGGTTGCAAATAAAGCTGATCTTGATAACATTGGAGCAAAAAACGAATTAGATGTATTAGGCAAAACTGATTTTGAACTATTTGATTACGAGACTGCACAAAAAACATTAGCTGACGATTTGAATGTAATACGAAATGGTCGGGCCGTAATAAACAGGGAGGAAGTATTTCATGTTGCTGAAGGTCATCCACGCTGGTTACTAACAACTAAACTACCATTAAAAAATCAGAAGGGGGAAATCACGGGACTTGTAGGAATAGGACACGACATTACAGAACAGCGAAAAGCCAGGGAAACCATTCAGAAATTATCGAGAGGCATTGAGCAAAGCCCCTCGTCTATCGTTATTACAGACACCTCAGGTAACATCGAGTATGTAAATCCCAAGTTTACTGATATCACTGGCTATTTATTAGATGAAGTTATTGGCAAAAAACCACGTATTTTGAGTCAAGGTAAATTACCAGCAGATATATCTGACGGACTATGGCTTAACATATCTTTAGGCAAGGTTTGGCGTGGCGAATATATGAACCGAAGAAAGAACAAAATCCCTTTTCCAGAGTCTGTGGTTATTTCTCCAATACTTGACGAAAACAAATCTGTTGCCAACTTGCTAATTATTAGTGAAGATGTAACCCTAAAAAAGAAAGAAGAGAAGATTCGGAATGTTATTCACGCATTAACACAAGATGGATCTGTCTCAAATAATCTCAAAGATTTTATTGGCAAGGTTAAATTCCGACTTAGCGAACTGATTGATGTAACCAATTTTTATCTGGCCATTTATGATGAAGCTACCGATACTTTTTCGATTCCTTTATACAATGATGCGAGAGACAATATCGAAATCTTCAAAGCTGAAAAAACACTTACTGCTTATGTGTTACGATCAAAAGAACCTTTTTGGGGAACTGATACAGATATTAAAAAACTAAAAAAAGCTGGATTAGTCAAATATATTGGGTCGCTTGCTAAAGTATGGCTTGGTATCCCGCTAATTGTTGGCGACAAAGTGATGGGCGTTTTTGCTGTGCAAAGTTATGAAGATTCTTTAGCCTTTAATGAACAGGACAAACAAATGCTCGAACTCGTAGCCCACGAAATCAGCTACATCCTCCAACGTATGAAATCCGAAGTTGAGATTAAACTGGCCATGGAGAAAGCAAAAGAAAGTGACCGTTTAAAATCAGCTTTTCTAGCCAACATGAGCCATGAAATTCGAACTCCCCTAAATGGTATCATTGGATTCTCAGAAATACTTGCCAATTCTCAATTCGAGGTAGAGCAGAAGGACGAATTTATTAACCACATTATTAATAATGGGAACCAATTATTGACAATTATCAGTGATATCCTTGATATCTCGAAAATAGAATCAGGTGAAATGGTCATTCCTAAATCAGAGATTCCAGTAAAAGATTTTTTAGCTGAAGTCCAAACATCGCATTCTTTGAAGGTACAAGAAAAACTTTTGCAATTTCAATTCAATCTTCCTGATAATTTAGATGGCAACACTATCTATGCCAATAAAGATAGACTTCATCAAGTATTTAATAATCTGATTGGTAATGCGGTTAAATTTACAAGTGATGGATATATAAAAGTTGGGTGTATCTACCGTGACGAAAAGATGGAGTTTTATGTGAAAGATTCCGGAATTGGAATTGCCCCAGAAAATCACAATAAAGTTTTCGACCGTTTCCGGCAGGTGGAATCTGCCTTTAGTCGCAGGTATGGTGGAAATGGACTTGGATTGGCTATAACAAAAAACCTGATTGAATTAATGGGAGGAGAAATCTGGCTTGAATCGGATTTAGGAAAAGGAAGCACGTTTTCTTTTACCATTCCGAGGGGGAAATAAGTCCTTATTGATAAAAAACATCGCAATGGATTTACCGATAAAAATAATGACATATCTGCTCTGCTTTCTCACTTTTATATTTTAAGAGGAATAACTTTTAATTTCTATATAGCAGAATAGATAAAAAGGTATATCAATTATCTTAAATTTATGCATTTAATTATCCAATACAATTCTCAGGATAAATTTAGGTAATTGATTGTTCTGTTGACTCATAGTGACAAATGAGTACAAGTCAATTTTACAGTTGGAAATTCGACACTTCTAACAAGTGTATTTCGAAATTCTCTTACTTATGTTGAAGTTGCTCATAAATATATAGCTCTTACGTAAAAATTATTTAATAGCATTATGGAATTTCAATTACTCTATGATTTTCTAAAATCAGGAAAAACACAAAAAGCTTTTGCCAAAGAAATCAATATATCTGTCAATTCTTTGGCATCAAAACTAACAAAACAGTTGAATAAACTTGAAAAAATCTCAGTAATAAAATTAGATGACTTTGTGAAAAATAAGCACTCTATTCTAATAGTCGAAGTAAGGAGTAAACGTGAAATGTGGCTCCAAGCAATCGAAGTCTATAATGCAGAAATAAAGGAAATAGAACTTCAGAGGAAGAATTCAGAAAAGTATCACTTCTCTTTTGATGAAATTACCCAAATTAGCAAATGGTTTAACAATTTGAACACTCTAAATCCAGAATTAGTTGAAGAAAACGATAGACAATTATTCTCAAAAATTATAGAAATCCTTCAAAACTAATATCAAAATTGTAATGGTTTAATATCTAGATAATTGTAATGACATAAGCTATATTCCACTGTGCTCTGAAAAGGAGCGACCTCTTAATCTTCAATTCGATCAAGATTCAGATGATTTCAAATTTCAACCGATCATAGTTTCATTGCCCATCTGCAATATCAAACTTAAAGCTCCAAAGCCCAACAGAAAGCCATATCCGAAAGAATTAGTAACATATGGTGACCATTTAAGAAAGAAACGCCTTGACCTAAACCTATCTCAACCCAAAGTAGCCAAAATAATCAAAGTTACAACAGAATCAATCACAAACTGGGAACTAAATAGAAATACACCAGAGCTAAATCAAATCCCCAAAATCATTTCATTTCTTGGGTATACCCCAGATATCAATGTGAATCCAATGAAAGCATACCGTTTTAAAAAAGGTTTAACTCAAAAAGAATTGGCTAGAATTCTTGAATTAGACCCAACAACACTTTCAAAAATTGAAAAAGGGAGCGAAAGAATAAGTGAGAAAATAATAATAAAATTGTCACAGATAATGTAGATATTTCAAATAAAAAAACCAGTTCACCCAAACTGCACTTTTTTAATCTATCCGCTCATCTTTTTATTAAAATGATATACAAAATATCATGTAAAATTCATAAATTGTACAGAATTCATGTGCTGACCTGATTCTGAGATGTAAAATTAGAATTTATAAGGTTTTTTTTAGTATCTCTTTTGTTTGGAATAAACATAAATAGCTGGCAACTAGAAGTTTTAATATATTTTGTAATAAATATAGAAACATAAATTAAAACCTAGAATCTCTTAAATAACCACTTTTTTTGTTACTGTTTATCGGTGAACTACAATCGGCGTTTGCTGAGTAACTATTTAGCAACAGTACATCTAATTTTTATGAAATTTTTAATCACAAAAAAAGAGGAAGAAAATTATGACCACAACTTTAATTTTAGCTCTTATTCTCTGTTATTTCTTACATTACATTTTCCTCAGTAAAAAGAGGAAAATTGAAAAGCTTAAAATTCGAAAAACACTTAAATACTATTTTTTCAAGAACAGCCTTGATTTTCTAGTGCCCTTTAATATTATTGCGACAATATATCTATTGCTTACGTTGGTAATATCTTTTATAAGTACATTGGATAACATTAGTTTGCAATTTCTATTACAATTTGAACAAACGATGGGGAAAGTAAAATCGGTTGTTTCCATATTTAAATTAAATGCTCTACAAGTACTAGTTATATTGATATTTCTGTACTTAGCCAATCTCTTGCTTTTATCAACAAGGTCAACAAAAATTTTTAGCCTTTTCGAAAAGTATCAAGCAATTTTCAGACGAATTTATATTATCTTGGTTTTAATATGTTCTTTTACTTTTTTTGGGACAAAAGCCGGAGATTCCACGGAAAACATAAGCTTAAAAATAAAAACTGTCCGCGAAGGTTATTCTGACCTTTGTAACGATCTTAAGGACGTAGTTGCTGAAGATATAGCACATAAAGTTTATCCCAAAGTCTATAATAGCTTTCCTGAAACTTACATCCATGCATTAGATATACCAATTAATATAGGATATGAAATTGATTCGCTTGTTATATATTACAACACGGTAAAGAAAAGGTTTGATATTAACGATCAGGTAATAGAAAATCTAATTAGTGAATATTCTAACCGATTAAAAGGAATTGATAGATTTGAAATTAATGGTCAAGAAGGAACTAGAGAGAGAATAAACTATGAAATTTCCGCTCCTTCTAACATTACTACTAAAAAAATTAAAAATGCAAGAAATACAGTCACGAATTATAATGAAAGATTAAAATCTAAGACGATTGAATTAATAAATATAGAGGGAGGTAAAAAAGTTATCTGTCAAATACCAAAAGTTTTTACCGGTCAAATAAAAAAAGCTTTCATCCAACAGATAATTAACGATTATCCAATTCTTGAACCGCTTATAGATGTATTTTTTAGAACTCTTGATGACCAGATAGAAACAAAAATGAAAGAAATTGTTGATAATGACATGGTAATTTCAATTATAAAACAACCTGAAATTACCAGCCAATTAGTTTCAGATAAGTCATCAGAAATTATAGAAGGTATAAAGATTACAAATATAGATTTAGATTTAGTAGAAAAATCTGTTCAAATTCAGAAAGGTAAACTTAGTAATATAAAAAACTTTCGAGAGAACTTATTTAATTCAGTTTCACCAACAGATTTAAATATTGATATTAATACTAATCTAAGTGTTGATGCAAGGTGGAAAAATGTCCCAGAAGCTCAATCGTATAGGATTTATTGGTCATACAACGATGGAGATTCTTTTAGTAAAACAAATTCAGAACTTACAAAAGATGCATCTGTTCAACTATGGCCGGACCAGTTCCCAACTTATTATAAAGTCACTGCTATTAAAGGTAATTGGGAAAGCAAACCATCAGTAACTAAAACCATTCAACTCTATTCTGACAACAGAGGCACCAAGTGCCAAATTTGTAACGGCGAGGCTATTGGTTATTGCCATATGAGACATATTTATGTATGTAATAATCATAATACATTTACTTCAAGGGGAGGTAAAGGTTGGATATGTCCTTAAAGAGATATCTTATTGATATACCTGTAGAATCAAAGTTATCACAGATTTCATTACCAACTGGGAGATAAATTGAAATACCCCCAACTATAATATATTCACAAAATCATTTTATTCCTTGGATACACTCCAGAAAATAATTTGAATCCTACAATAATATACAAGATTGAAAAAGGCTTAACTCAAAAGGAAACAGCTAAAATCCTTGGAATTGATCCAACAAAGCTGTCGAGGATTGGGGGAAGTAGCGAGAACAAAATAAATAAGAACCCAGAAATTAAGTAATAAGAATAATATAATGTCGTATTTATTAGTTTAAATGATATTATATGTGTCTATTTATCTCATTATGAGATATGTAACACTAAAAACAGAGGAGATTGAAGCTTTAGAGTCTAGTAGTAAAAACTCTAATCATACAATCAGAAAACGCAGTCAATGCCTTCTTTTATCCAACCAGGGA
>Ga0209417_1000670_pt1 | contig 75115 bp, 78 predicted proteins | sample RifGroF2_FD_184002 | JGI IMG/M metagenome (GOLD analysis project Ga0209417, IMG submission 184002) | Groundwater microbial communities from Rifle, Colorado, USA - Groundwater F2 (SPAdes) (version 2) | ecosystem: Environmental > Aquatic > Deep subsurface > Groundwater | place: Rifle, Colorado... | reverse complement strand
AAGTGAAAAGAATAACGATGGCCCTACTTCTTTTGCAGCCTCGATGATTACATCCATCCTACTGCCGTGTTTGCCCTGCTGTTCCCACTCTTCCAGCCTTTTATGAGCATTTTCCACCATAATAATAGAAGCATCAACCATTGCACCAATTGCAATAGCAATACCACTAAGGCTCATAATGTTTGAAGTCACGCCAAGGCCAGACATAAGAATAAATGACATTATAATAGCAACAGGAAGAGTTAATATCACAACCAATGCGCTTGGAAAATGCCACAGGAAAACAATACATACTGCACTTACAGCTAATGAAAGTTTTAGGATTTCTTCTTTTAGAGTATCAATTGAGCGATAAATCAGGTCTGACCTATCGTATGTTGTTACAATATGTACACCTTTGGGTAAACTCGGCTCTATTTCAGTCTTGAGCTTACTCTTAACTTTTTCAATAACATTCAGGACGTTTTCTCCGAATCTGACAATTACAATACCGCCCGCAACTTCACCTTCGCCATTAAGTTCGGTTAGTCCCCTTCTTATTTCAGGACCTAGCTGAATAGTTGCTACATCCTTCATGTAAATTGGAGTGCCATAACCATTTGTACCAACAGAAATGTTTTCAATATCTTTCAAATTCTTAATATAGCCTCTGCCCCTGACCATGTACTCAAATCCTGAGAACTCAAGAACTCTGCCTTCAACATCCCGGTTATTTTTTCTAATGGTTTCCAGTACTTTTGTAAGCGGCAAATTATATGCCTGAAGCTTCACAGGGTCAATTGTTATTTGATATTGCTTTACAAAACCCCCGACTGAAGCCACTTGGGACACCCCTGGAACACTTTCCAGGGCAAGTTTAAGATTATAATCCTGAATTGTGCGGAGTTCTGCAAGATTATGTTTGCCTGTATGATCTACAATGGCATATTCAAAACCCCATCCAAGGCTTGTAGCATCAGGGCCAAGTATAGGGTTTGCATCCTGCGGGATTTTATTTCTTACAGCCTGTATATATTCGTTTATTCTGGCTCTTGCCCAGTAAATATCAGTTCCTTCATCAAATATTACATAGATAAATGAACTTCCCAGATATGAATATCCTCGTACAGCCTGAACACGAGGAGCTGCAAGAAGAGTCGTTACAATAGGATAAGTTATCTGGTCCTCTATAAGGTCAGGACTTCTCCCCTGCCAATCTGTATAAATGATTACCTGAGTATCGCTTAAATCTGGTAAGGCATCTAAAGGCGTGGTCTTAAGCGAAAAATATCCCCATAAGGTGAGAAAACCCACCAAAAGAAAGATAATAAATTTATTCCTGGCACTATATTCAATAATTTTTGGAATCATTACTGAGCACCACCCCTAAGCCTGGCTTCAGAATCTATTAAGAAGTTAGCGGAGGTGGCGACTACTTCTCCAGCATTTAATCCGCTAAGAATCTGAATCATATTATTAGCTCTTAGTCCTGTTTTAACCGGTCTTTGCTGGAAATCACCATTGCCTTTATCAACATACACAATTTCTTTTGTGCCTGTGTTTATTACAGCGCTTTCAGGCACAGCAAGCTGGCTTCCCAGCCCAATAGAAATATCCACATCAGAATACATCTGGGGTTTAAATATCCCTTTTTCATTTGGAATAGTAAACCTGACCTTTGCTGTGCGTGTTATATTATCAAGGGTTGGATATACGTAGCTTATGCTTGAAACAAAAGTTTTATCAGGATAATAGGGAAAACTTATTGTAGCTTTTTGACCCTCCCTGATTAAGGGCAAATCTTGTTCATAAATATCCGCAAGAATCCATACAGTTGATAAGTCAGCCACATCAAAAAGAGCTTGCCCGGGCTCCACACGTGTACCTTGCAGGGCTTGCCTTTGGATAATAAAGCCTTTGGACGGGCTGTATATTGTTAAAGTTCTTTTGGGCTGGCCTGTTCGCTCAACTTCTTTTATTTGCGCATCACTTATTCCGAATAATTTTAAGCGCTGTTTTGCAGCTTCAACAACATTTGCAGCATCTTTTACCAGCATTGTAGAAATTTCATCATTATTTGACGGAATATTTTTCCACTTTAACAGATTAACAAATTCCATCTGTGTAGAAAGAAGCTCAGGACTGTATATTTCAGCTATAGGCTGTCCTTTCCTTACATATTCTCCTGTTGTGCTAACATAGAGCTTTTCAATGTATCCGTCAAACCTTGTATTAATTGTGGCAAGTTTCTTTTCATCATATGAAACCCTGCCGACTGTCCTGATAAGTTTAATCATAGATGATACAGATGCAGTACCTGTTTGTACGCCTATCATTTGCTGTTTATCGTAAGGGATATTTATAGATGGAAGCGGAACGGATGGAAGTTCCTCTGTTTTTTCCATTCTGGTTGAAGGGTTTTGAGGTATTCCTCCATGCTGGTGTTGGGCTTGTGCTGTAACAGTCCTGGATTTTTCTTTTTTAAATAAGCCTGCATGGGCTCCATATATACTTATGCCTGAAACTACAACAATTCCTGCTATCGAAATTATTAATATATCTCTTTTCTTCATTTCTGATCAGCTCCTAAACTACAAGCAGTAATCGCTTCAAGTTTTGCTATTGCTTTTTCTCTTTCAACAACTTGTTCCCAATAAGATGATTCATAATCAATTAGGTTTTTCAGGCTATTAATGACGGTAAGAGCATCATTTTTGCCTGTTGTATAGCCGGCTAATGCAAGCTCAAAGTCCTGAACCGTCCTCGCTATTAATCCGCTCTTATAAATTTTTATTAACCTGTCAGCTGCTGTTATTGTTGAATAATTTTCTCTTACATTTGCTGAAAGCTCTAAGCGTTTAATATCAAGATTATACGTCATTTCATCTGTTGTAACCTGTGCTTCTTTAATCGCATTTTTTTGTTTTTGAAAATAATATATTGGCAAATTAAAGGTAGTTGAGAGCATCCACATAGTTGAGAATTGACCGCCTCTAGGGAAAACTCCGCCATTAACGGAAAAATCCGGGTATGCTTCTTTTTTTGCTAATTGTACCCTGGTATTTTGCTGAGCGATAATTCTTTCTGCTGTCATTAACTCGGGAGAATTTTTATATGCTATTTGAGTCAGCTCTTCAAGAGTATAAGCAATAGATCTCAATGCTGGCTCATTCGGTTTATCTACAGGGGAATCAGCCTCTCTTCCTAATAATGCGTTTAATTGTGCTTCATCAATACGTACTCTATTTTTCCATTGCTCTTCCTGGGTTAAAAGGTTATATTTCTCAGTTTGGGCGAGCAATACATCCTGTTGTTCTCCTAATCCGGTAGAATACCGTGAGAGAGATGCATTCTCGGTTTGATAAAACAATGCAGTCCTGTTTTGTATAATATCAAGATTCTTGTATGCCAGAAAAAGGTCATAATATAACTCTTTAACCTTTGAGGCAGTCCTATATTTTATTTCTTCAAGTTCTGCCTTAAGGGCCGATACTTCTTGAGATACTACCTCTGCTCTTAATTTTCTCTTACCAAAAAACGGAAATGTTTGCGAGCCTTGAACTATAATCGAGGATGATTCCATATCTCCAAGGGTAAATTCCCTAAAAGTATCGTCCTGATACCCCAATGTAATCTGAGGATCAGGCAGAGCTTTCGCCTGCGGAATTCTAAATTCTGCTGCTGAAATTCTTGCCTCTGTTGCGCGGATTTCGGGGTTGAATTTTATTGCCTGTTCAATTAAACCCTGAAGCTTTGTATCACTGCGTTTTGTTGCCTGCTCAATTAAACCCTGGAAGTTTAAGTCTTCTGCTTTTACAGATAAACTTAAAAATATTGCTGCTATTAACGCTGCATTTTTAATGAACGTGCTGATCTGCATGCCCTGAATGCTCCATGTGTTCTGAACCACCAAAAATCTTTTGTTCAAGATGATGTATCTTCATCATATATGGAGCTAAAGGCCCATTTTCATGCAGCCACTTATATAAAACATGATGACCAATAGCTGCTATTACAGCTAAAGAAATACATAGAATTAGAATTTTTTTCATTAACACTTACTCCAGACTATGCAACTATAATATATAATTTTTTATCTAGCGTCTATGCTAAATCTGGCTTTCTCTGTCTGTCCATCATGGCCAATATTAACAGTAATGGTCCAGGGGCCTGCCATCATTAGATCAATTGTTGCTTTGTATTCATTATTTTCTAATGTAGCCTCAGCTTTATGGCTCATTGCAGGCATTCCGGGCATTGCTGCCATATCATATCCTATAACTACTAGCGCATCAGTTACAGCTTTATTTGATTGATCTTTAATACCTAATGTAACTTCATTTTCTCCAGCAACAGGGGGGTTATGGTTTATGTTTAAAGTAACCATATAGGGCCCTGCTGGTTTTGTTGCTGCGTATCCTTTTTTAATGCAACTTGTTAAAAAAGTCAGGCTAAAAATTGCAACTGTTAAAATTGTAAGTAAAGTAAATTTTTTCATAAGAAATTTCTCCTCATCATTTTTATTATCATTTATATAATCAAATTGAATAATCCCCACAAACCGGATTATGTGTTTTTATCAACAACTTGATTGTATTGAATAAATCCTCATTAGATGTTTTAGACTTAAATAACACCGAGCTAACCTGCTCAGCAATTTCCGGGTTTACATCATGGGCGGAAAAAATTATTTTTATAACTTTCTTACTTGAATGTTTATTTATTAATGGAAGTAAATCCATACCATTTCCATCGGGTAACTCCAGATCAAGTATAACAACGTCAAATTCATTATGTTGCAGCATTGTTGCAGCATCCTGGATATTCGTCGCCCCTGACATGTTCGCCATATCCTTAAGAATAGTTGATACAACCTGTAATACATATACATCGTCTTCTACGTGCAAAATACGAGGTTTATATTTTGAACCAGCCGGTGAACATCTTTGAACTGTTTCTATGAGTTTTTTCTCGTCGATTGGTTTATTTATCCAGTCAACAACAGCAAAATCTCCGTTTAGCTCATGTTTACCCTCATCAGCTTTTGCCGATATAACAATAACTGGAATATTCTTTGTTTTTTCATTTTTACGCAATTCATGTATTAATGAAATACCATCCTGATCAGGTAAAAACAGGTCAAGAGTTAACAGGTCATAGTTATATTGTTGCAATAACTGCATGGCTTGCTCGGCATTATATGCAATATCACTGGTATAACCGTTTTCTTTAAGCAAAATGCTTATTAATAAAGCAACATCTTTATCATTTTCACATATTAGTATTCTTGGATTGTGAACTGTTTGCTGTGCTATTACAGGCTTATTTTCAATTATTTCAGGCAAATCAAAATAGAAGGTGGTTCCCTCATTAATCCTGGTTTCAAAACCAATGTTGCCTCCCATTTTATCAATAATTGACTTGCAAATACTTAAACCTAAACCAGTGCCTCCTTTTTGACGAGTATCCGATGCATCTGCCTGCATAAATTTTTGAAAAATACGACTTTGAAATTTCTCAGGAATACCCGACCCCTGATCTTTAATCGAAACACGTACAAACTTATCTGTTCTCGATACAGAAATATGGACTGCACTATTTTTCGGGGAAAATTTTGCGGCATTTGAAAGTAAATTAGTAATTACCTGAGAAAGTCTATCTTTATCAGCATTAACTTTAGCAGATGGTAAAATTTTATCAATTTCATAGGTTATTCCGTACTGATCTCCATATGCTTTGTTAAGTTCAACTGCCTGTTTAACAACAGGCATAATTTCAATTTGTTCCATATTAAATTTCATTTTGCCTGCTTCTATTTTTTCCATATCCAGAATGTCGTTAATTAAATTTATCAAACGGATACTGTTTTCATACGCTATTTTTACCAGTTCTTTAGTCTGGTCAGGAATTTCTCCCAACGCACCGCTGGTTATAAGCCCTAATGCGCCTCTGATCGCAGTAAGAGGGGTTCTGAGCTCATGATTTACTGTGGAAACAAACTCATTTTTAAGCCGGTCCGATTCTTCCTTTTGGGCAATATCCCGAAAAATAAGAATTACAGTGATAATTGAAATAAAAACACTAACTATTGTAATAAGTATAATTAAAAATATCAGAAAATTTTGATTGTTTTTTATTGCTTCTTTATCTTTTTCTATATTTTTTCCAAGTTCCCCTAAATGTACATCAATAATTTGCCTGTACTGTTTAAGATTCTTCTCCAGTTCATTTTTGGTGACTTCTTTTGCGCTTTCAGTATTAAATTGATTTAAATATTCGATTGCTTTATGTGTCGAAATGTAATGGCTTTTTTCTAAATTTACAAGCCTTTCAAAGTGTTTTTTATTTTCCTTAAAAGCAGATAGATGCATTTCCTTGCCGTTATATTTATCAAATAATGTCTCATCTATTGTGAAATCATCTATCATTTTGTAAATTTTGGCGATCCTGCCCTGAAAAAATTCGATTTTAGATTTTGCCGCTTCTCTTTCGTTAATTAAAAATTCATAGTTATCTGAAATGCGGATTGTCTGGTTTATACTGAATAAAAAGATAACTCCCATTAATGGAATTAGCAGAGATACGGAAAATAGCCCGATTATTAGTTTTTTCTGGATTTTATTTGTTAAAAATTTCTTTATCATAACTTATTTCTTTTCCTTTAGAGTCAAAAAGAGTAACCCAAACTTTATCCGAAGCTTGATGATTGGTTTTTGAAAAATTTAAATTATAGTTAAATCCGGGATCATAATTTTTCAACTTCTCTGCTGTATAAGCAAAGGATTCTTTTGATAAATTTTTCCCTGCATTAAAACATATATGTACAAATAATTTAGCGGCAATGTAACCTTCCAATGAAACAAAGGAGGGTTCAACCCCGGGATAATATTGTTTAAGATGTTCTCTATATTCCTTAACCACGGGCAGCTTAGAATTATATGGAGGGACAACCTGCGTTACAATTACATTTTCCAGATATTTAGGGTTTTTAGCTGCTAATTTCTCACCCAATTTTTTTGAACCGACAAACGAAACATTCAGGAAAAGAGCATCCAATCCCCTGTCCTTTGCCTGGATAATAAATTTGGCGCAGGGATCGTATGTACCTACCATAATTACAGCTTTAGGCTTGGAGGAAGCTTTTAGAATATTTTCTAATCCGGCTTCAATGTCCATGGTGTTTCGTTTATACCTGCCAATAGTAATGTCCTTAAGCCTTAACCCGTATTTTTTCAGGGCGTATAACCCGCCTTTTAAACCTGAAACGCCAAAAGAATCATCCTGAATAAAAAAAGCTATTTCTTTTGGTTTAATTCCCAGGTTAATTAAAAGAGAGACCATTTCAGCCGTTTCCTCAGCATAACTGGCTCTGTAATTAAAAATCCATTTGTCAGGCGGGTTTTTTCTTAAAATATCAGCCCCGGTAAAAGGAGCAAAGAATGGAGTCTTGTAAATATTTGATATTTTAATGGAAGGAATTGCTGTTGGTGTGCCGACATTACCGATAGTAGCAAGTACATTATCCTCTTTTATCAGTTTCAGCATATTTAAAGCGCTTTTTGACGGTTCATAACCGTCATCATACGCAATAAGTTTTATTTTGCGTCCGTGAACTCCTCCTTCAGCATTGATGTATTTAAAATAGGTATCAACGCCCACCAGCATATTTGTACCAAGGAATTCAGACGGGCCGGTTAACGCTGTTGACATACCTACAATAATATTGTCATCTTTATTTGCCTGAACTGGAATTCCCAAAGAAGCGACAAACAACATAATAAGTATATAAATAATTATAATTTTAAATTTCGACATTTTCATGCTTGAAATGAACTGGAATAAGGCATACTTAATGATAGATTTTGTAGCTGAATTTGTCAATTTTAACTTGCTTCCATGCAAAAAGTTGAGGGAAATATGACAGCACAATTAGAGAAAAGGAAATATCCAAGTGCTTTAAAGTAATTGAAGCAGCAAAACAAATTAAAGAAGTCTTCGATAGTACAAAGGGCGTGGTAGATACGGATTGGTACGTTGAAGACGATCAGCAAAAGATTACCTTTTAGAAACCAAAGTAATTAGTGGTTACAACCACAACTGCATGAATTGGATACCAACTCTAAGCTATCATTTAAATAATCCTTAACTAACTCTTCAGGGGCTTTTACTGATGCACCAACTATAACCTTGATGCCTTTTTCTTTAAGCATTTGCTGTGCAGGAACACCCATACCACCAGCTATAATAATATCGGCATTATTCTCTGTAACCCAGCCAGTCATATATTCGTGGCAGTGTCCTGATGGGGTTTTAGTTTCCTGGGAAATAATTTCCTTTGTCGCTTCATTTACTTCAATAAAGGTAAAAAGCTTACAGCTTCCAAAATGTTGACATAACTTATCATTCTCGGTGGGAATCGCAAATTTCATATTTTTCATACTCCTATCTTTAAAACAGCCAATTATCTCTACATCATTTCCGAATTCTCTGCCTCTTCTACCTTGTCCTACTCTTGATGGGCCATGCCCGTTTTGGTTTGGCATAATTAAATCTCCTTTTAAACTCTCTTTTAAATAACTATAGTAAAATATAAAAAAACATGCTTATAATATTACCTAACAATTATAATTGTCAAGTGAGCTTACAATGGAATTTAATGATAATCAACCTGTATATCCGATGGGAGTAGCTGCGCAAATTCTTGGAGTGCATCCCAGGACGCTTAGAATATATGAAGCTGAAGAATTAATTAGTCCCTACAGGCATGGCGGAAAGCGGATGTTCTCAAAGAATGATCTTGTAAGAATTGAGTGCCTGAGAAAGCTTATTCACGAGGAAAATTTGAGTATTCCCGGAATAAAAAAGCTGCTGGATTATACGCCCTGCTGGAAGCTAAAAGATTGTCCCCATGAAACCCGCCAAAAATGCTGCGAGTTAAGCGGGAAAAAGAAAAAATGCTGGGAATTTTCTCAAAAAACCTGCGAAAAGTCCTGTAAAAATTGCGAAGTTTATTTAAAATAAAAATAAGTGGTACTTTTATTGGAGAAGAATATGACAAGAAATAAAGTTACAGAATTTAAAATAATTCAGCAAGTATGTGGTAAAAATTTCAGTGCGGTTAATATTTTATGCGCATGCGCTGATAAAAACCGTTTTGATATCGTAGAATTTATCAGGGACTTAAATAAAAAGAATGCTAATGACACTATAAGCCCTGAAATGATTGAAAAATTATATAAAGAAAAATGTAATAGCGATATAGATAAATTTATTGAAATTGTTGATAAGCAATTCAAAGCAGCTAAACAAATGCGGAAATTGTATGAATTTGAGTAAATTTCTGGTATGACCCAAGAACCCTGTGAAAATTGATAAAAGGCATGATTTTTTCCATTGCAGCACGCACGTTTTCGTCCTTGACATGACCATCAAAATCAATAAAAAAGGTATATTCCCCGAATATTTTTCTTGAAGGCCTAGACTCTATGTAAGACAGGTTTATATTATAATCCTTAAAAACAGACAATACCTGCACCAATGCCCCCGGCTTATTGCTGGCGGAAAAGGCCATGGAGGTTTTATCTTTTCCGGTTGGTTCTGTTACAGCAGAGCCAAGTAAAACAAACCTTGTAAGGTTATCTTTTTCATCATTGATACCTGAGGAAAGAATATTATAACCGTATATATCAGCTGCCTGTGACGATCCAATGGCAGCGTAATTTTTCGGCAGGTCTTTAAGCTGCTTTACAGCTTCTGAGGTACTGGTAGAGGTTAATATCTCAGCATCTTTCAGGTTTTTTTCTATAAAATTCCTACACTGCGCCAATGCCTGGGATATTGAAATAATTTCATCAATTTCATTAAGGTTCTCCGCTTTACTTATCAAGCAATGAGAAATTGGAACAAGGATTTCGCCTGTTATCATAACTCGCGAGGTTGTTTTTACAAGATTATCAAGGGTTTCCCTTACAATTCCTTCAATGGAATTTTCTAGTGGCACAACCCCGAAATCGTTATCTGAGCTATCAACAGCCTCTATAACCTTAATAATCGAATTTTTAATAACCCTATTAAAATTATTAATATTATTCAATTTTATGAACTGTTCTGCTGCTATCTCCGTATATGAGCCCTCCGGGCCAAGGTATACAAGATTATGAAATTCCTGCATTAACAAACTTCCTTAAAAACTTTGTCCTGATATAATGAAATATTATGACAAAAAAATCAATTTTTTCACTTTTAATATTGGTTATTCTAGGTACTCTAAGTATCTGGGCGTTTTTATTCTCCAAAAGCCTGATGGGCAATGTACATATTTCAGAAGAAGAATCAGTAGGAGATGAGCAGGTTGCTATAAAAGAGCTCGTCATTACTGAAACCAAGAACGGACAAAAATTCTGGGAAGTTTATGCTGAGACAGGACACTATGATAACGGGAATAATATAGCTGTTCTAAAGAACATAGCAGGTAATTTTTATAAAGATGATGGTGTTGTTCTCAGCGTACAATCCCCTGAGGCTACATTCAATAAGGACAACAAGGAAATAAAGTTACAAGGAGGCGCTCAGGCAGCAAATAACAAAGGAGTATACATCCGCGCAGATGAAATTTGCTGGACAGGCTCGAAAGATGAAGTAACTGCAAAAGGTAATGTAAAAATAATTAAAGAAGATGGACTTATGACAGTAAGCGATGAATCCTCATTTGACACTGATTTTACGAATTTAAAGTTATCAGGCAATGTTAATTCCTATGTTTTTCCGACAATTTATGGTAATCTCAAAAAATGAAGAATACAAAGTATTTAATATCACTACTCATAATTTTTTTATTAGTACCGGCTGGAATGCTATATGCTGAAAATATCCTGATTCAGGCTGACAAGCAGACTTTTGACGGCGAAAAAACGACTTTTGAAGGAAAAGTCAAGGTTAATTATTCTGATATTATGATAAAAAGCCCTAAAGCAATAGTAAGAAACGACAAAACAGGCAAACCAGACGCAGCCACCTTTGTTGATGGAGCTTATGCATTGAAACAGTCCGGGTATTCCAGGAGTGAAGTAAAAGCAAATATAATCAATTTGTCTCTTTTAAAAAACAGAATAAGGGCAGAAGGTAATGCTGAATCATCTGTTTTTGAAAACCAGGTGCCCATTGTTCACATTAAAGCCGGCTCTCAGTCTTTCGATATTAAAAGTAATATTATTGTTGCTACAGATAATGTAAATATTAAATATAAAGAGATTCTGACAAATTCCGACAAGGCAAGAATTACAATAAACGATAAAGGAAATCTTGATAAAGTCGAGCTCCTCGGCAATGTAACGGTTAACCAGCAAAAAAGTATTATAAAAGCAAACGAAATTCACTACAACCCGACCACAGACGAAATGGTAGCATCAGGGAATACTTCGTCTGATACCATTCTTGAGGATGGCACTAATGTAGTTATTTATGCGGATTTCCAGCAGTATGATAATGCTACTCAAACCCTTATCACAAGCGGAAATGTCAAAATCAAATACAAAGATTATATTGCCTCAGGGCCAAAAGCCACATTTATTCCTGAAGGAGGAAAGACCACTCCAAACAAGATAATTTTTCTCGGCAGATCAAAAATTCAGGAAGGCCAGAGATATGTCGAGGGTGATAGACTTGAGCTGACAGTAGAGCCCAAGAACTTTACAGCTGAAGGTAATGTAAAAACAAGGTTTACGGATGTAGCCAATTATAAAGATAAAGACAAGAATAAAAAATTATGACAATAAAAGCCCAAGAACTTTTAAAAATATACAATGACCGTACAGTAGTAAACCATATTTCCTTTGATATTAAGCCTGCAGAGGTAGTAGGACTATTAGGCCCTAATGGGGCAGGTAAAACAACCACTTTTTACATGCTTGTGGGTCTTGTAAAGCCTGATAAAGGAAAAATATTCCTGGATGGGAATGAATTAACCAATAGCCCTATTTATATGAGGGCACGTGCAGGAATAGGTTATCTTCCGCAGGAGACATCGATTTTCAGGAAACTAACCGTGGAAGAAAACATTTCCCTTATCCTTGAAATGAATAAAAAGCTGAACAACAAAGAGCGTAAGGAAAAGCTGGATTCACTTCTTGAAGAGTTTGGACTAACAAAGATAAGAAAGAGCGAAAGTGTTCTTTTATCCGGCGGGGAAAGAAGAAGAGTAGAAATAGCCCGTGCACTGGCTGCTGACCCTAAATTTATCCTGCTTGATGAACCTTTCACCGGCATTGACCCTATAGCTATACTGGATATTCAGGAAAACATAAAACAACTCGTAAAAAGAGGAATTGGCGTGCTTTTAACCGACCATAACCCTAAAGCCACCCTGTCTATCACTGACAGAGCATATATTATATTTGAAGGGGGCATAAAAGTTCAGGGCACAAGTAAAGAAGTATCAGAAGACCCAATAGCAAGACAGTATTACCTTGGAGAGAACTTTGAGCTTTAAGATTCTTGACAGATATATCTTCAAGCAAGTTTTAACAGCCACAATAATGGGTATATTCTTGTTTATAGTAGTTTGGATCTCCCCAGAGATACTATTCAAGATAATAAAGAGATTAATTAACGGCGATATAAGCTTTATACTTGCAGTGAAACTTTTTTTCCTGGAAATCCCGGAAATACTGAGTAAAGCCATACCTGTAGGCTTAATGATAGGTTGTTTGTTTGTTTTTGACAGATTGAGTAAGGACTCGGAGCTTACTATTATTAGAGTTGCCGGAGTAAGTGTAAGCAGATTGGTCTTACCTATTATATTTTTAAGCATTATAGGTATGGGAATATGCTTATTTATTTATAAAAACGTTATTCCTTATACTACAACTGAAATAAAGAGGCTGAAAGGGGATATTTTCCAGCAGCATTTTGTTTATATAGAAAAAAAAGAGGATAAACAGCCAAAGCAAATACTTATAGTAGGCGGTTTTGACGGAAAAAATATTTTTGATGTAAAGTTATTAAGGTTTTCGGGGCAAGTAAGTGCTGACACCCCACTTATTGAATGCATAATAACGTCAGAACGCGCTGAAACATATGATAGCTATTGGCGTTTGTTTAATGTTACCCGGTACGAAATAGCTTCCAACGGTGTTTACCGAGAAATAAAGCAATTTGATAACCTTGACATATTTGACGCCAAATCTGCCAAAGAAGCCGAGCAACTTCTTGTTTATTCCACTAAAAGACCACGGGAAATGAAAAATGAAGACTTAAAAGATTATATAAGCCTTTTAAAATCACTCGATATGCCCGACGAACACAGGTTTGCCCTGAGTAAGTATTATCAGCGGTTTTCTCACTCAGCTGGATGCTTATTATTAGCTGTATGCGGAGTTCTGCTTGGTATCAGTAAACCCAGAGAAAAGCGTTTCATAGGTTTTACAGCCGGGGCAGCATTGATTTTTGTATACTATATATTAGTGCCATTTTTGGATATGATGGCCCAAACAGGCGTTCTTGCCCCTATTTTAGCGGCGTGGGGGCCTAATATAATAGTTTTAGCGGTGATTGGCGTCCTGATAAAATATAGAAATGTATAATATGTAAACTTTAATAAAAATATTTCTGATAATCAGAAATATTTTTAGGTTTATATAAAAATAGCCTTATAATTAAAAATAAAGGATATAGATGTATGTTAGCAGTTATAAACCCCACATATTCCTCTATATGGTTAAAACCTATATTTAAATGCCTGGATAAAATTATTGACTGCAATAAATCAGAACCTATTCAATATAATGAAATCCAGACAGGCAACATAATTAACCTGGAATTCAAGGATTCTGAGAACAATGCATATGAACGCACGTATATAGCCACTAGTAACTGGGGAAAGGATGTACATTCCGGCAGTTTTATAAACATGCATGGCAGACAGGTTGTGCTGTCAGATAAAGTACTTATGAATTTAAACGTTAGTATGATCGGTTCGTTCGAATCTTAAATTAGCAGTCTTAACAGTAAAAACCTCTTGTTCAGCTTCTTGGAAAACTTCTTCAAATCTTCGGAAGCATCGTTAGAATTGCTTATAATCTGCTTGATTGTTGCTTTTTCTTCAACGGTCAGCTCCTGAAGAGAATCAGTAACTTTTGAAAGCTTTATCATCAAATCATTCAGGTTAACAACCGTTTCTTCTACTTTATCATTAAATTCTTCATCTTTAGTCAGTGTATTTATATATTGGACTATTTCAGACATATCCTTTGTTGTGGAATTTATATTTATAAAGCTTTCTTCAAGCTTTGAGTTCTTTAATAAATGTGAAAACTCCTCTGAAGTAGTACGAATAGTTTGTGTTGTGGTAATAAGGTTATCTTTGAATTCAGAATCCCCGACAATATTATTTAAATTAGCTGCAAGCTCTGTCATATTTTCAGATAACTCGGTAGAAGAAGCGATGAGCTGCCTTAAATCCTCTTTTGAGGAATCAATTATGACAGCAACCTGGTCAACTATAAGTGCTGCTTTTTCGCTCAGCTCCTTTGTATTTTCAAAAGTATACCGGACATCGTCCATAAACTGATCAGTGAAAAGCCCGTTTATTTTATCATTAGTTTCCTTAAGCGCCAGTGCGGCCTGAAGTTGAACATCAAGGAATTCCTTCATTCTTAAAGGTTCAACAACTGTATATTTCAAACCGACTTCCGGCAATTTTACGAGGATATTTTCAGGCGGGGTAACTCTTAATACATATTCACCATTTTTAGATGCTTTAGCAAGCTTTTTGGCGGAGTTAAGCGGAATCTCAATCCCCGGAACTGTAATAACATAACTAATTTTATGAGCTTTTTTTGCTCTAATGTAAAGCCTTTCATGACTCGGAAGAGTCACAGTGTCAACGATTTTTGCTTCTTTTACCTTTCCTATATTTGCAAATTTACCTTCAACAAGGACTTCAACCGGAGTATTCTGCTTCACAGGGCAGGTAAAACTTTGTGTAACAGGAAGATATACAGTTACAGGAAATGGAGGGGTTATTTCAACAAATTTTTCCCCTATTATTCCTGACTGCTGAATAGAAATCCTTGAAGCAGTGGGGATAGTAACGCCGGGTTCATTTATTACGAACCTGACAACTATATAGCTATTTTCACCATTTATAACTGGCACTATCTCGTCTACCTGCCCTATTCTTAACCCCATCATCTGGACGCCTGAACCTGGCCGCATTCCATCCACGTCTTTAAATTTTACCTCTATTTTTTCTCCGATAGATATTGAGCGGCCTTTAAGCCACATTATCCCGAAAATAAGGATACAGGTTGAGAGGAGTGCTAATATTCCAACTTTTAAAGGTGCTGACATTTTCATTATTGATTGTTCCTTAATGTACTGCTGCTATCATTGGCCCACGTTTTTGCCCGTTAACAAACTGATATGCATATGGATCAATTGAGGTAATTAACTCACCAGGGGTACCTCCCCATACTAGTTTACCATCATATAACATTATAACTTTATCTGCTGTATGGCCAATAGTGGAAATCTGGTGCGTAACCACTATGGAAGCAGCACACAGCTCTTTTGACAAAAAAGTAATGTATTCTTCAATTACCCCGGAAGATACCGGATCAAGTCCCGATGTGGGCTCATCATAAAGGATAATTTTAGGGTTTGTTACTATTGCCCGTGCAAATCCAACCCTTTTTTGCATACCGCCGGATAATTCACTGGGGTACTTGTTTTCTATTCCTGATAATCCAACCATTTCGAGTTTTTCAGAAACTATTTTCTTTACTTGTTCTTCTGTATATAACTTTTTCAGATCTTTTCTTTCTTTCAAAGGGAATGCCACGTTCTCGTACACTGTAAGTGAATCAAAAAGCGCTGAATACTGAAACGCCATGCCTATTTCCTTATGGTTAACAATAACCTTCCCGGAATCCGGAGCTATTAAACCGCTTATGAGTTTCAGTATAGTGCTTTTCCCCGCACCGCTGAATCCGACTACCGCAAGTGTTTCGCCCTCATCAACGCTGAAGCTTATGCCTCTCAAAATTTCTTTTCCGCCCAGGGATTTATACACATTGTCAAGTATAACAAGCATTATGGTTTTTAAGTCCTATCGACCCTATCTAAGAGTTGTTCCAGCTTGGCTTCAATACTTTCCATTCTTATTTCAAAATTTTCAAATCTTTTTGTATTGACCATGCTTTTCTTTATATTATCATTATTATCTTCCAACAGTTTCCCGGCAGAATCAATCCATTCTGCCATTTGCAACATTGCGTCTTTTATTGTGTCTACATTTTCTACCTTCCGGGTTATTGCCCTGAGTTCCCCTGATAAACGCGCAACGCTGTTTGCTTTTATATCATTTCTTAAAGACTCAACATTGTCGTTAGAAGTAATAATTAATCTGTTTACTTTCGAATTAATCTCGCTAAGAGTTTCGTTCGTTACAGAAAGCTGGTCTTCGTTTCTGGTGTTTACATCATTCAGGCTGTTAAGATTATCCAGAATTGCGTTCATAACAGCTTCTGATGATTTTACTGATACTGAAAGGCTATTGATGCCTTCTTTTAGCTGGTTAATATCTCCATTACCTAAAGTTTCAACCTTATCGTTAAATTGTCTTAAAAATTCATTTAGTACTTCAGAATTACGGTTAATTTTTTCGCTTAATTCTTCCTGTACTGAAGTATTTGTGCTGAAATTCGCCAGTTCAGCAATTTTTTCATTTGTATAATTAAATTTTTCTTCAAGCTGAGAAAGGTTATTTTTTATAAAATCTATATTTCCTTTAAACTGGCTAATTTCCTGCAAGCCGGTAATTTTTGAATCTAAATCTGCTAGTTTATTAGTAATCTCTTCCAGTTTTATATCTGAATCATCCATATCTACTGAAGCTTTAATAAAATGAATGTTTTTCAAAAGCTCATCAAGCACTTCTTCAGACATATTGTTTGCTGTACTATATTTTAGGCTTTCTTCAAGTTTTTCCATGCTGTGATTCATAAAGGAAAACGCATCTCTAATTTCTTCAGCGCTGTATTGTTTGTCCTGAATCTCATTCACGCAATCTTTTAAGGAAGACAGAGCATTTATAACCTGTGAATCCAGCTTGAAATTAATTTCGCCAAATTTATTATCCAGGTCCAGCATGCTTTTAACGTTTTCAGGGAAATTATTACTTACTATATCAATCAATATGTTTAATTTATCCTGTGCAGCCTGTAAGCTTTCACTCACTGTCTGTAAATTTTGGACAGGGTATAAATCCTGGGCTATTTCTTTCTTTATTGTTTTTAAAGCATCCTGGATTCCTTTAACTTCTTCACTTGTAGCATTATTTTCAAGAAGAACTTTTAATCTCTCGTGAAGAAAACAAAGATTTTCATTTATAAAAATTAAGCCTGCCTCATCATTACTACCTTCCGCTAGTTGTGGAATATTTCCATTCAAAGAAGGTATTAAGCTTAATATATTTTCAATATCAATATCCCGCTTTGGACTATGTGATTCCTGAACCAGTTGACCAATCTCACTTATTTGCTCCTGCAAACCCGAAAATCGTTCATTTATTTTATCAAGACTGTTGTTAACATTTGATGATAACTGGGATTGCCTGATTTCATTTAAATCAGAAATAAGCTGCTGATAATTTGAAGATAAAAGCCCAAGGCTTTCTTTAATCTCTGATATATCCTCAATATCCATACTTGTTGTGGGGGCATCACCTTTTAATTCTTTGAGAGCATCCATTTTTTCGGAAAGAGTATTGTATTTGTCTGCTAAATCAGCATTTAGCTGATCTATTATAAGGTTAAAAATTTCTGAGGGATCAGACTCAGCCAGGATATCTATTTTAGTTTCAATCCTGCTCAGTACGTTGTTATCCTGAAATTTTTTGATGGATTCCTGAAGAGCACCGATATTGGAGAAATTTTTCAGTAAACCGGATAAACCTTCAATAGTTTTTCCCGATCTGTTAATTTCCTGCTTTAAATTTTCAAACTCCTTAGTATATTCCATACTAGCCTCTTTCAAGGTATCATTTATTCTCCGTGCAGGTAACACCATTCAATCCTCACTAAAATTTTCTATAGCACACAAATACTCTAGATTATTTTAGCAAAATTTCTTGAGAAGGGGATACTGAAAACGGTCTATTTAATTTAAAGTCTAGTTCATAAGGAGTACAAAAGAAAAACAGTATAAAATATATTATAAAAATTATTACAAATGGTTAACATAATAATGATATTTAAATAATTTTCCATATTTAGAGCCTATCCGAGAATTGTCATTGCGAGGAGGATTTACAAAGTAAATCCGACGTGGCAATCTGTCCAGTATGGAATGCAAGCTGTGGGGCTTCGCCCCACATAGATAAATTCTCACCCCCACGTCGCTTCACTCCTCGGGGCAGGCTCTGGGCGAAAATTAATTATCTTATTTTTATTCCTAATTATTAGTTCGCCCTCCTCAGAATGACAATTTGGGGCAAAGTTGATCCTGAATAGTTACAATTTCCAATTCTCCAAGCCGGCATAAAAATGTATTAATTTTCAAAATATTTTTTTGAGGTATCATTTTAGAAAGAATATTAGGGAAGACACGGGGATTTATATCTGGTATGAAAAAAGAAAATATTTTGTTCCTGGTTATACTTAGTCTCGCAGTTGCCAGCATACTTGTAATTATGATGAAGCCCACAAAACTCGGTCTTGACTTGATAGGAGGCTCAAGACTGGTACTTCAGGCTGAACCCACAAATGACGTGCCGGAAATAACCGAGGACGTAATGGAAAGCCTTCAGTTTTCCATAGAAAACAGGGTAAATTCAATGGGCGTTGCGGAAACGGTTGTCCAGAGAATGGGGAAAACAAGATTGCTTGTAGAAATTCCAAATATCAGCGACCCGCAAAAAGCCAAGGAATATCTCGGCAAAACTGCTAACCTGGAATTTAAAAAGCAAAAACCAGGTTTAAGAGAAGATGAGCCAATGTGGTCAAGTACCGGAGTTTCAGGCAAAGACCTGAAAAGAGCTTACGTTGGAAGCGATAGTGCAGGTAACTGGCTTGTAAACTTTGAACTAAATGAAAAAGGAACAAAAAAATTCGCCCAGCTAACAACTGAGATAGAAGGCGAACCTTTAGGAATATTTTTTGACAATGAACTCGTATCTGCCCCAACCGTCAGAAGCGCTATAACAGGCGGAGCAGGATATATTGAAGGAGTAGGAAGCCTTGAAGAAGTTAAAGAAATGGTGAACCTGCTTAATGCGGGTGCGCTGCCTGTTCCTGCCAACATAATTGAAGAAAATTCAGTTGGACCAACACTCGGTCTTGATTCACTTGAAAAAAGTAAAATTGCAGGGTTAGTGGGCCTCGGACTTGTAATGATATTTATGCTGATATATTACAGGCTGCCCGGGCTTATTGCCAACATTGCACTCGTGCTTTATGCGGTCTTTGTTTTCGCAATATTTAAAGCAATTCCTGTAACGCTTACACTTGCAGGCATTGCAGGCTTTATACTCAGTATAGGCATGGCGGTTGACGCCAACATTCTTATTTTTGAGAGGACTAAAGAAGAACTTAAAATAGGCAGGACGCTGCTCACTGCGATTAATACGGGCTTTGACAGGGCGTTTACCAGTATTTTTGACAGCAATATGACCACTATTATAACCTGTACAATCCTTTATATGCTTGGAACAAGTATTGTAAAAGGATTTGCGCTTACTCTTGCAATAGGTGTTGCTGTAAGTATGTTCACTGCAATCACTGTCACTAAAAACTTCATGAAGCTTTTCTTTGGCTATGGCGAGCTTGTGCCGGGCTGGTTCGGACTTAAAGAGGAAGAAATAGGCAAAGCCTATGCAGTCCAGGATACCAGTCCAAGAAAAGCTAAACTTGGCGTACTTGATTAGGGAGGCATTTAAATGCATAAAAACATAATTGATGTAATTAAATACAGATGGGCCTTTATAACCCTGTCGTTGCTGCTTATAATCCCGTCCATAGCTGTAATGATCTATAGCATGATTAAATATGAAAACCACGTCCCGCTACGGCTTGGCATAGACTTTACTGGTGGAACAATGCTCCAATACGAATTCAAGGAAAAACCTGATGTAGCTATAATCAGAGAGCAATTGAAAACAGTCGGCATAGAAAACGCCACAATCCAGGTGGAAGAAAACAATGTTGTTTCTATAAGAACGAAATTCCTCGAAAGCGAAAGCTCAGACAGTGAAGCTGCAAAGGTAAACAGTGCCTTAAGAGAAAAATTCGGCGAGTTCGTGCCTTTACAGGTCAGCGCTATTGGGCCGACGCTCGGCAATGAACTTTTCCAGAATGCAGTGATTGCCCTCTTGCTTGCTTTTGCAGGGATTGTGGGATATCTTACGGTGAGATTCAGTCTTGACTATGCAATGTTCGCACTTGTGGCACTTTTCCACGATGCTATCTTTGTATTGGGGGCATTTTCACTGTTCGGGTTACTGTATGGAACTGAGATAGACAGTTTGTTTATTACCGCAATACTTACTGTGATTGGGTTTAGCGTACATGATACCATTGTTGTATTTGACAGGGTAAGGGAAAATACAAGATTTTACGCTAAAAACCATTCATTTAATGAAATTGTGAATATGAGCGTAAACCAAACCCTTGCAAGAAGCATTAACACCTCACTAACCACTCTTTTAACACTTGGTGCACTTTACTTCTTCGGTGGTGTGACCACGAGAGACTTTGTACTGGCGATGATACTGGGGATTATAACCGGTACATATTCAAGTATATTCAATGCAAGCGTACTGTTGGCGTGGTGGAGAGAGAAAACTAAGACACGCCTGGCATAACTTTATTTTCGAAATTTATTTTTTTAAATTATAAAAAAGTTTTTATAATTTAAACTTTTATCTTTTTTGTATATCTTATTATACCATATTTTGAACAATTTCTCAAGGGTGTATGACAAAGAGTGGCTATTAATAAGGGTTTTGCCGAACGGGACATGTGAGAAAAATACCCATTTTTATGTAATTTTTCATTTTGGATTATCGGAAAAATGCTGGTAAAAGTCAGTTTTTTTTCTTATATTTTTATGTAAAAAAAGCAGTCAAATTTTAGCCATAATTCTGTTTAAAGGCAGTCAAAATTGAGCCGTTTCCGATTATCAGAAATTGTACAGACATCAATGTCATTGGGTAGTGGTCGAAAAGTAACAACTACCTGTCATTGCGAGGGCTTTAGCCCGAAGCAATCCATCGAGATGTAGGCGGGATGATGGATTGCTTCACTACGTTCGCAATGACAAAAAAACCCGCAATGACATTGACGAATTCTTCATAAAACCAAAAGCCCTGAGCGCAATGCACAGGGCTTTTTAACCAAACCCCCTCCCCGAATCTAGAAGAATTAAGCTATTAGTCTTTTTTGCGGGTTATAAACGTAATTTTTTAATATACTTACATCGTAATGTTGTACGTATGTTTCTATGTTGTTGAATTCGTTCTCTATTCTTGTCAGTGTGCATTTAATCGGTTTATTGTCGATTGTGTGTGACGAAACCATTGTATTCACCATTACATTCATTTTGAACTCCCCGTACTCCTTTATTCAGTTTGTACATTTATTGTCCTCTATTTTGCGTAGAGAAACATCAATCAATGGGCTAAATAGGGGATGTAAATCCATGGGATGATTTTTCTAAAAATAGTCTTTAAACTTGTCATCTTCCAGCAGGCCAATGGAATCAGCCCTGCACTGCCTGCAATGGCGCATTTGTTTTATGTATTTGGAACATTTTTCTCTGATCTCGTTGAGAGATGGAGGCGTGGGGTCAGGCACCACGTTTTTAATATTCATCATATATGCCCCATTCTCACTGACTTTTCGAGCAATATCCTCTATCTCATGCTCATTTATACCCGGTAAGTACAGAGTGTTTACCTTGCAGAATATTCCTCTTGTGGCAAGGTATTCCAACCCGTCCATTTGATTTTTTAATAATTGTTCAACATCCACTCGAGTGTATATTTTTGCTGCGATTGCGGTGGTCACTGCATTAATAGTTATTGTGACATAAGAAAAGCCTGCATTTATAATCTCATCAGCATATTTGGGAAGCCATAATCCATTGGTAGAGAGGCAGAAATTAACATGGTTATCTACTTTTTTTATTAGCTCTATTGATTGCTTGACCTGCTCAAAATTCGCAAGAGGATCTCCAGGGCCTGCAAATCCAACAATGGACAAGTTAGGGATGTTTTTTTTAATCTGAAGGAACTTATCTAAAGCCTGTTCGGGCGTTAAGATTTTACTTGTAACCCCGGGCCTGCTTTCATTGATACAATCATAAGCCCTGTTACAAAAGCTACATTGTATGTTACAGTCCGGCGCTACCGGCAGATGCAATCTTGCTGAGGTTTTACTGGTTAAATAATCAAAGCATGGGTGATTTATTGGATCCATAAATATGCTTCTAAAATAAGATTTTCATTAGTATACGTTACTTTTAATATATCATTTTTCAGAATTTCAGAAAAAATTTTGCTTTCTGTATTTTCATTTTTAAAAACATTTGCTTCTATATCAGCTATTATCCTGCCTTCTCCCTGAGTAAGCCGAATAAAATGCTTATCATCCTTATTTATTGCACTGACAAGATAAAACCCTTTTTTAATAACCTGACCATTGTAGGTTACATCTGTTGCTAACGTAAACAGGGGTTCCTGCCTGGAAGGTATAACAAAGGCAGGTTCAGGCATTTTTTTATCTACAGGTTCTTTTTCTGCTTTTTCCTTTTTGTCTTTTTTCTGCAATTTTTCAAGGGATTTAATTGCATTCTCATATTCCTGCTGTGAAACAGGTTTTCCCATTTCTGCATCTTTATAGCTGTCATAAACACCCCCCCAGTCGTCTTCTTCAGCAAAGGCGGGAACTGGTGATGTTATTAAAAGTATGAAAGCTAAAAAAATAAATAATTTCTTCATATACACTACGATAATAAGGATTTATACAGAGTCAATTTCCTTATATAATTCCATAAGGGATTTTGATACTTCATTTTCTTTCGTTTCAAGTTTCTTGGCTATTTCCGGGGTTTTCATTTCTCTCACAAATCTCAACTCAAAAATTTGCTTATAATTTTGTGATGAATTTTTTTTATCCAGCTCAATTACTTTCTGTTTTATGGCGTTTATTTTTTCATCATCCATTCCAAAGCTTTGTATATCTTTTATCTCAGGAATTTTAAAATTATTGACAATTTTGCCTTCGTTGTCAGTTTCATAATCCAGGGTTACTTCTTCAAATTCTTCATCCACCTGGATTGTTTTTTCTTTATTTGCCCTTATTTTTTCTGCATTTTTTACAATTTCAACAATTGCATTAATTGCAATTTTTTTAATATATACTTCCGGATTGGGAACCTCAATGGAACTTTCAAGGAAACTTTGGGATTTTTTTAGAGTTTCATTTACCATTTCCTCAAATAAATCTTCATTGCCCTTGAATCCAGGACTTTTTTTGATTAATTTTTCTATAAGCTCTCTTTGTTCCTGATTATCTCTCATACTCTTTAAGTCCTTATTAACAGTAGCAATTTAATTTTATTTTGATTTAAAGAAGTCTCTGGGAATTTATATTCTTTAATAGTTTTAATAAGTGCATCAGTACAAATTTTATCAACTTTCTGAATTCCACTACTTTCAGAAATTTTACTTGTTATTATTTCTCCTTTTGAATTCATCTCAAGATAAATAATTACTCTGGAATTTTCTACATCTACACCCGGCAAGAAAAGCGCCTTAGTAAGATCAGTTTTAAGCTCCTGCCCAAGACGCAGGAAATATCCCTTCATTTGTGGATCCCGAGTAACATTAGCCGGTAATTCCCAGGATAAATTCTTGATTTTTACTTCTGTAAGTTCCAGAATACTATCATTTACCGGAATCTTATGTTCTTTAATACCATTAATTTTCTTATCCGATATTTCTGGAACTTCTTTTTCAGGCTTTACAACCTTAACTATTTCCCTGGTATAAGTCTTTAAAGGCTCCCTTTCCCTTTTTACGGTTGGAACTTTATCAACTTCTACTGGATTATCAAGGTTCTGCGGATTATTTTGTGTGGAAGTTGTATTTTGAATTTGCTGATTTAATTGTAAAGCAAGTAGAAGCATCAAGAGTACAATAGCAAATCCACCTGAAGCAAAAAGTATTAAATTCTTATTATCCAATAAAGATTTAATCATAGATTTTATATCTTTATTGGTAGGTTCTTGTTCAGCTTTATAGTCAGGTATTTCTTCGTCAAATATATGCATCAGGTCTTCCTGACGGATTACCTCAATTGAAGCAACATCTTCCTTAAGGAGAAAGTCAACATTTTCATCAATATTGCCGCCCCTGAGAACAGAAGTATATCCTATTTCCTCGCCTTTTATTTTTGTTTTCTGTGTTTCTTCTTCTTTAAGAATGGGCTTAATTTTAGGGACAACCGTATTATCCGGGTCTTCAAAAATCTCAGGCTGTATGACAGTTTCCGATATTACTGTTTCAGGGATTATTTCTTTTTCCTGATGATCCGATTCATGATCAAACAACGATAAGATACTCTCTATGTTTTCTTCGCCCTGAAGTGTTTCCACATCATCTAAAGATTCAAGGATATTTTCTACTTCTTTCTCAGCAGTAAGATCAGGAATTTCAGGCCCATGTAAAGACTCTTTTAAAGGCTCAAAATCCTCAAGATTTTTTGATGATAAATCCTGCTCTGGAATTTCCTGCTTACGCAAATCAGTTTCAATTAAGCCGTCTTCTAATAGAGGAATATTTTCTTCAACTTTTTCTGCTGCATTAGCCGCCAATTCATCCGCCCAGTCTCTGTGGGATGTTCTTTTTATTTCAGGCGGCTTTTCCTCTACAAGTTCTTCAAATACTTCTTCCAGAACTTCTTCCTGCTCTTCCTCAATATCTTCCTGAATACTTATTTCCACCTCTTCTTTTTTGGCAAAAACCGGATCATGTGTAATAAGTCTCAATGTATAGTCTGAATCAAGTAAAAGTTTGTTTTTTTCTTTTCTGAGATCATAATCAAGTGTACTTATACTGTTAAAATGTTTTCTGCACTCATCACAGTGGGAAAGATGCTTAAGCAAATAATCCTGGTCATCTTCTGAAATACTTTTATCGATGAATGGAATAAATAATCCTGCTGCTTTTCGGTGATCCAGAGCATAAAAGGTTTTTTCGCTTTTTACAATCGATCTTATTGCGTTTTCTATATCGGTAATCGGGGTAAGTTCATCATCATTAACTACAAAATAATGCCTGTTTCCTTTTGATTGTGAGAGATCTTCAGTTTTTATAAAACCAATTATTTCCGCTTTTTTAAATTTTTCGTCTATGCGTACTCCTACATATATATGTGCCTCTATGCCTTTAATGAAGTGTTCCCTGGGGATACACAGATGTGGGTAATCATTGCCTACAACAGCTCTTATATCAATTGAAACATTATTTGCAAGCTTTATATCAGCTAAATCAAATTTTTCCAATATGGTGGGATTTGAATGCAGAGCGGATTTATCAGCTAATTTTATGCCGTTTTCTTCCAGATATTCCTGGAATACCTCCACGGCAAGCATAGAAATAAATGCCCTTCTTGTAAAATTCTCGCTTGCCATATGGGGAATTTTACTCAATATAGGACCAAATCTGGTCTGGTCTATGTTTTTTTTGACAATTTTTGGCATTTTTACCCGGGTAGTAACCGATAACTTGGCAATAAGATCTCCAGATAATTATATAGATATTTTTCTTTTGCGACTATCATTAAAATAAATGAGATATATTTTTAATTTGTATATTCTTTAAGAGAGGACAGGCGAAGCCCAATGTTGTCAACTTAGTATATAAATATGCCTGTATAACTTTTTTAAAGCGGCGCAGGACACATTTTTTGTTTTCCTTTCTGGTTAGCTTTGACGTATAAGTTAATTTTAAGGGGAAACTGGCCGCTGCGCGGCCAGTTTCCCCTTAAAAAACTACTTTAACGCCAGGGTCAACGTCAAAATAAATAAAATTAATGACTCCAACGCTACAGGAAATCAAGCATTGCAACTGTAGCATTAAAGAATTTTTAAAAAAACCTTTTTTCTTAAGTTGACAACATTGGGCTGCGCCGCCCCCTACAGCTAAAATATAAATTCTCATCCATAATTATGGTTATGGTACAATTTACTCAATGAAGACTAGTACAACTGGAGGTCAACTTGTCAGAAAAAACTACGCAAAGCAGCCTTGAAACACTAAGAAATACACGCATACAAAAACTAAACGACCTTATAGACAATGGAGTAAATCCTTATCCTTATACTTTTAACAGAACAGCTTGTGCAGCTGACCTGCATGAAAAATATAAAGACCTTCCTCCCGGTGGTGAAGATTCTAAACTCTTTAATGTAGCTGGACGAATCATGGCAATGAGAAATAACGGTATGTTCATTGACATGGTAGACAGCTCGGGAAAGATACAGTTATTTATTCATCAGGATAATGTAGGGGAAGAAAAACTAAAATTATTAAAACTTCTGGATGTTGGCGACATATTGGGAGTTTCAGGAACAATGAGAAGAACCCCGCGGGGTGAATTAAGCATAAGAGTTAAAGATTTCAAGATATTATCAAAATCTTTGTTGCCCCTTCCGGAAAAATGGCATGGGTTGACTGACGTGGAAGCACGCTACCGGAATCGATACCTTGATATGATAATGAACCCTGAAGTCAGGGAAACATTCCTAAAAAGAAGCAAAATCATAACAGAAATTAGAAATTACCTTATTAGCAGAGGATTTCTTGAAGTAGAAACCCCTATGTTACACCCAATAGCCGGCGGAGCCACTGCAAGACCATTTATTACATACCATAATACCCTGGATATGAAAATGTACCTCAGGATTGCTCCTGAATTATATTTGAAAAGGTTGCTGGTAGGCGGGTTATGCGAAAAAATATTCGAGATTAACCGTTCTTTCAGAAATGAGGGGATTTCACCAAAGCACAACCCTGAATTTACTATGCTTGAACTTTATCAGGCGTATGTAGATTACAATGAAATGATGGTTCTTGTTGAAAACCTAATAAGCACGCTTGCCCAGAATATATTTGGCACAATGGAAATAGAATATCAGGGCATACCAATTAACCTGGCTCCTCCATGGCAGAGGATTACAATGATAGGCGCTGTTAAAAAATATACAAATATAGACTTTGGGCAGTTCCTATCAGCTCCCGAAGCAGCGCAGGAAGCTGAAAAAATTGGTGTCCACGTAGGCAAAGACGACTCCTGGGGTGTAATATTGGATAAAGTATTTGAAGAAAAGGTGGAGCCGCATCTAATCCAGCCTATTCACATTATAGATTACCCGAGGGATATATCTCCGCTTGCAAAACCACACAGGGACGATGCTCGCCTCGTGGAAAGGTTTGAAACACGCATTAACGGTCTGGAATTCGCAAACGCATTCTCTGAATTAACCGATCCGATTGACCAGAGAAGAAGGTTTGAACGTCAGGTTGAACAAAAAGAAACTAACCCTGAGGTTCCTTCTGAAATAGATGAAGATTATGTAAAAGCGCTTGAATACGGAATGCCACCGGCTGGAGGGCTAGGAATCGGTATTGACAGACTGGTTATGCTGCTGACTAATTCCGTAAGCATCAGGGACGTAATTTCATTCCCCACATTAAAACCAAGAGGGTAAACCCTCCCTGTCATTGCGAGGAGGCCCGAAGGGCCGACGTGGCAATCTATCCAATTAACAACTGAAGGCTAAGCACAAATGGAGAAATATTTACCATACATAACAACTTTAATAGCGATAGGAGGCTTTGTTTTCAGTGTTTTTAAGTTTGTGGATTTAAAGCAAAGAGAAGAAAAAAGATTAAATTACGAGAATTTAAATAAATTAATTAGTAATATATCAGGTAAAATTTATAATACAGGGAAAGTTGAGGTTATTATTTCAGAACAAATCGCAAGTATATATCAATTACTAGAATTTAAAAAATATTCCTCAATTATTTTGCCATTTTTAAATTACATTAAAGATTGCCCTATTAATACTGATCCTAAATCATTAGAACATATTAATGAAGCAATCGAATATGTAGAAAGTAAGTTAAATAGCCACGCTGGACAGATTGCCACGTCGGGGCTATGCCCCTCCTCGCAATGACACTCCACACTGGAAAGACCCTGAAACAAGTTCAAGGTGACGTTTTTGTTCAGGGTGACGACTATATTTGAATGTTATAACTAAAAAAGGATCAAACAATGAGCGAGCTGCAAATAACCCAGACACAAATAAAAGAAGGCCTTACCTTCGATGATATACTCCTCATCCCGCAGGAATCTGATGTACTGCCAAAGGATGCTGACGTATCAACAAGGCTGACAAACCAGATAAGCCTTAATATTCCACTTGTCAGCGCTGCAATGGATACTGTAACTGAGGCCAACCTCGCTATAAGTATTGCAAGGGAAGGCGGTATTGGTTTTATTCACAAAAATATGTCTCCAAAAGAGCAGGCACGTGAAGTTTTCAGGGTCAAAAAGTCAGAAAGCGGCATGATAGTAGACCCAATAACCATGGAACCCGAGCGGAAAATTTATGAAGCGCTGGAAGTAATGAAAAAACACGATATATCCGGCCTTCCTATTACAAAAAGCGGTAAATTAATGGGCATCCTCACTAACAGGGATTTGCGGTTCGAAACCAACCTTAGTCAGAAAATCGAAGACGTAATGACAAAGGAAAACCTTATAACTGCACCAATGGGCATATCTCTTGAAGATGCCAAAAAGCTATTACACAGGAATAGAATTGAAAAACTCCTTGTTGTTAACGATAAATATGAATTACAGGGGCTTATAACAATAAAAGATATTGAAAAAGCAATAAAATTCCCGAATTCCTGCAAGGATAACTTTGGCAGGTTAAGAGTAGGAGCTGCTGTTGGCGTTTCAGACGATAGGGATGAACGATTAAATGCCCTTATTGAGGCTGGCGTGGACGTGATAACTATTGATACAGCGCACGGTCACTCCAGAAAAGTTATTGAAACAGTTATGGAAATTAAAAAACATTATCCTGAACTTCAAATAGTTGCCGGTAACGTGGCAACAGGCGAAGCAACAGAAGCACTTATCCGTGCGGGTGTGGATGCTGTAAAGGTAGGAATAGGTCCGGGCTCCATCTGCACTACCAGAATCGTGGCAGGGGTGGGAGTTCCACAGATCACAGCGGTAATGGACTGCTATGCAGCTGCTAATAAATACAACATTCCAATAATTGCAGATGGCGGTATCAAGTTTTCCGGCGATGTTATTAAGGCTCTTGCAGTGGGTGCGAGTTCGATTATGATAGGGGGTCTGTTTGCAGGGACTGAAGAAAGCCCCGGTGAAACCATACTTTACCAGGGCAGAAGCTACAAACTCTACAGGGGTATGGGCTCTTTAGGAGCAATGAAACAAGGCAGTAAGGACAGGTATTTCCAGAATGAAACTGAAAGCGAAGTAAAGCTTGTACCGGAAGGAATTGAAGGAATGGTGCCATATAGAGGCACATTATCGTTCAATATTCACCAGCTACTAGGCGGACTGCGTTCGGGCATGGGTTATGTCGGGGCAAAAAACCTTAAAGAATTAAAAGAAAAAGCAAAGTTTGTAAAAATAACCCAGGCCGGTTTCAAGGAAAGTCATGTACATGATGTTACTATTACCAAGGAATCGCCTAATTATAGACAGAATTAAATTATTTTTAAACATAAAAACGCCCGCTTACGCAGGCGTTTTTATTTTAATTTATATTATTATCTGCCGAGGTTTACGATTGTTCTTAAAACCTCATTTTGTACACTGAATGTCCTACTGTTTGCCTCAACACCTCTTTGTGCAAGTATCATATTCGAGAATTCCGAGGGCAAATCAACGTTTGATGCCTCAAGAGAACCTGAGTTTATAACACCCAGACCTCCTGCCCTACCGATTGCGTATGTAGGATCGCCGGCAGCAGCGTTAAGTGAAAACAGGTTTCCGCCTTCAGAGCTTAAACCTTTAGGGTTAACCACTGTAGCCAACTGAATCTGCAATTGTGCAGGATCTAATGAAGTATGACTATTCGTAATATTTAAGCTTGATATTTCCCTGCTGGAAGGAGATGTATATTTGAGTTCCCTGATTGTTCCTCCTGCATCACTAACTACAGTTAATTTTCCGCCATTAGAATATGTTACTTCTACTGCTCCATCATTTGAAATTGAATAACTGGTAACGGAATAGGTATCTGAAGTGGTGTCAGAGTCTGCTATTGTAACCATTGACTGATCTTTTAATTCCGCACTGGTATATCCAGTGGCAGCAGCTCCTGTAAATCCCATGACTGATAAGAAATTACTGGTATCCGCCGAATCACCGGTAAATGTAACAGTTTCCGAATCGCCGGACGTATCTATAACTATATTATTTCCTACAACTGAAACAGTTATATCATCATCAGCATCTTCTGCTGTTGCCCTTATTGCAACTTGTAGTTTAGTTGCTATGTCAGTTAAAGTATCATCATCATCTATTGTAACAGTTGCATCTTCTGCACCAACTACACCACCGTCAACTGCTACTGTAAATGTTCCTGCTGTAATCGTTGACCCGTCAAGCTGGCCTACATTACCAACTCCCACAGTTGTACCCAATGCATCAGGCGTGGTTAAATTTAATTTTGTCGGAATCTGAACAGTTGTTGTTCCGCCTGTACTGCTTGTTACACTAGATGTGCCTACTACTTTACATCCCTGCGAATTAACAAGGTTTCCATCAGCATCTGTAGAAAAGTTTCCTGCTCTCGTAAGAAGAGTTTCCCCGGCATAGTTCATTACGGTAAAAAAGCCCTCACCCTGGATATTCAGGTCAGAAGTCCTTCCGGTAGTCTGAATAGAACCATTTGAGAAATTTCTTCCTATTTCACCAACCATAACACCCAGACCGATTTCTTTAGGGTTAATACCTCCCACATCACCAGTTGGAGGAGAACCCGCAGACAACTGCCTTGAGAAAACGGTTTCAAAGTTTACCTGGCTGGACTTAAAGCCAACTGTACCGATATTTGCGATATTGTCAGCAATAACATCCATTTTTGCCTGGTTTGCAGCAATACCTGATGATGCTGTAAAAAGACCTTGTGACATTTATACCTCCCCTTGACTATCTTTTATGCTTAAAATACTTTCTAATGGATAATCCTTTCCATTTACGACAACAGCTGTACCCTTATCGTTAAACTTTGCTTCTGTCACTTGACCTTCCAAAGTTTCCGTAAGATTATCCGGATTAAGGAAACTAACCGTTTTTCCAACAAGTGAGCTTGCCTGTACAAATAGAGTCTGCCCATTGAATGACTTATTTAACTTCTGCAATTCGCTAATCTGCGTAAATTGCGCCTGTTGGGATAAAAATTCCTGGTTACTCATTGGGTTTAATGGATCCTGGTGCTTTAATTGCGTCATTAATAACTGGAGAAAAGCATCCGGACCAAGGTCAGTAGTTCCTGTTACCCTGTTCTCAAATCTGGTTTTCTCTGTATTGTTGGAAATACTAGTTACAGTATCCTGTATAGTCACTTATACCTACCTCCTATACCTTATAATCAACTAAACCCTGATGGGTGGGTTCCATATCCTGATCATCATTATTAAACTGGTCAGCAGTGTTTATATCAGCCAAATTTGTTTCTATATGAGCATTTCCAGAATTATTTTGTTTGCCGGATTGTGCATTTGTTTGTGATGAGCCATTATTATGGTCAAATTTATTCATCATTTGGTCAAAATTAGAATTATTGTTTTCAGAAGACGGTTCCTGGACGTTAACAACTATTCTGCCTACGTTAATACCCTGCTCGGCAAGGTTTTGCCTGAGAGTTTCTATTCCCTTAGACAGCATTTCTTTTACCTGTTGATTTTCCGCTATGACCTGTGCGGTTAAAACACCTTTACTACTTACTAAATTCAGGTTTATCCTGCCCAGGTTTTCCGGGTTGAGTGCGATTGACACCTCGGATTTTCCGTTTGATAATTGCGCAGAAGCCTGCTTAACCTGATTAAGCACGGATTGCTGTGTTAAATCAGACTGTCTTGAATTTAAAATTCTGTCAAACTGTGCTGTTTTTGACAGGTCAAGCTTTAATCCACCGGTTTCAGCGTTATTTGACTGGTTTAAATTTGTATTAGCTTTTATTTCGTGCTCTGGCTTTGATTGCCCCTGTTTATTCTGATCCATTGTAAGATTGAGATTAATTTCTTTAGCTTGTTTTTCAGGTTCTGCATTATGGCTTACCTTAACCTGATCTACTTTTAAGTCATCATTTTTCTCTAAAATCTTAGAAGATGGAGGTGGTGCAGTTTTCGAATTCTCGACCACTTTAGTATTTTCAGGTTTTTCATTATTTGATGCCTCCAAAACAGGTGCCTTAGGCTCTGTTCCAGCCTTCACTTCTGCTTTTATATCTGCTTTTGCTTCTTTAGCATCAGCTTTTATGTCTTTTATTTCTGCCTTCGCTTCAGACTTTACTTCAGCTTTTACATCCTTAACTTCTGCCTTCATTTCAGACTTTGCTTCAGCTTTTACCTCTTTGATTTCAGCCTTAATCTCAGCCCTTACCTCAGATTTTACTTCAGGCTTGATTTCTGATTTTGCATCAGCTTTTATGTCTTTTATTTCTGCCTTAACTTCTGCTTTTACGTCAGCTTTTATATCTGCTTTTGCTTCTTTTGCATCAGCTTTTATATCCTTTGTTTCAGCTTTAGCTTCAGCTTTTACGTCTTTAACTTCAAGCTTAATATCTTTTGCAGTTATTTTAGCAGCAGCATTTTCCAGCAGAAGTTTTCCCGCTGTATCTGTTGCCGGTTCTTTAATTTCAGCTTTAGCATTATTATTCTGGATTTTCTGATCATCGTCCTTCGGTTTATTTTCGGCTATTTCACTAGTATCACTAGCTTTTTCTGTGCTATTCTTAGGTTCTTCTACTGTATCGGATATTTCCTGTTTATTTGATTCTGCTTTTACTTCTTTATCCTGTGGAGACTGTACATTATCATTGCGAACTTCCGCACTTTTCCCGGTTTCCTCAGTTTTATTATGAGATTGAGGCAACGTTTCTGTTGCCTTGTATTCGTTTGTTTCCCTGTTTTCATAAGGCGCTGGAGTGTTTACATTGGCTAAAACATTCTCGTAATTATATTCCTGGCCATATTCCTGGGTTTTCTTTGCTGTTTCAAAAACCTTAGTAAAGCTGTCTGAGCTTTCTTTTGAACAATATTTGGAAGTAAAATCTTCCTGTTTAGGCTTATAGTCAGTTTTAATTAAGTCCAATAGTTGGCTTGTAACCATATTTAAATCTCCATTTACCCCGCTTTTTTATGCCTGTTTGTTGCTATTTCATCTATGTTAAGCATATCGAGTCTTTCGATATTTTTTCTGAACTCCTCCTGAGCTTTTTCCCTGAGTTTTTCCATCATGGTTTTTTCTTTTAAGGCTTCCAACATTTTCTTGTTTTTTTCATCAAGCTCTTTTTCAATAGTTTCTATTAATTTATGCTGGTTTCTGATGTCCTGTTTGAGCTTGATTATATAGTTTTGGTAGCAAAAAATTAAAGTGTAATCTATGCTTTTGGAACTCATAACTAGTTCCAGCTCGGCAGTTGTCTGTTCAAGAGTTTTATACAAGTAATCGAGCCTTTGGTTTTCAACATTTAACCTGTTTTTAACCTTAGCAAACTCCAGCTGGCAGTCTTCAAACTTTTTAATTTTCGCTTCAAGAACGCTTTGAAGTTTAAACTTAAAACCTTTCACCCGATATTTACCATTTACCTCTGTTCCCGAGACATATTTCTCCGTTATTTGAAGATTAACTCATGCAGAGGCTTTTATTCATCCTCTAAAGATAGGATTTGGATTATAGTTAAATTTTATATATAGTATTTAATATAGTGAACAAAAAAGGGAATATACTATGTTAATCGTAATGAAGCCTAATGCGTCTGATGATGCCATACAAAAGGTAGTGGACTGCATCAAATCCAAAGGGTTTGACTCACATATATCAAAAGGTGAAATAAACACCGTTATTGGCGCTGTGGGCGGCAAAGCAATCCAGGACAGAAGAGATATTGAGCTGATGGAAGGGGTACAGGAAGTACTAAAAATCAGTTCCAATTACAAGCTTGCCAGCAGGACATTCAAAAATGATGACAGCATAATAAAAGTAAGGAATGCGGAAATAGGCGGCAATAAAATAGCTGTTATAGCAGGCCCATGCGCTGTTGAATCCCTTGAACAACTCGAAGCCATAGCTGAATGCCTGCATAGATGCGGTGTAAAATTTATGAGGGGCGGCGCATTTAAACCGAGAACCTCACCTTACAGCTTTCAAGGGCTTGGCGAACAGGGATTAAAATATTTAAGGCAAGTTGCGGACAAATACAACATGGCCATTGTTTCTGAAGTAATGGAAGCTTCCCAGATAGAATTATGCGTGAAATACGTTGACATACTGCAGGTTGGTGCTAGAAATATGCAGAATTTTAACCTTTTAAGGGAGCTGGGATACATTAAAAAACCTGTCTTGCTCAAAAGGGGGCTTTCTGCCACTATAGAAGAGCTGTTAATGTCTGCTGAATATATTATGGCTGGCGGAAATCGGGACGTTATCCTTTGTGAAAGAGGAATCCGCACTTTCGAAACCGCTACACGCAACACCCTTGATATTTCAGCTATACCGGTAATCAAGAAACTCAGCCATTTACCGATTATTGTAGACCCAAGCCATGCAACCGGATTACGGGACAAAGTAGCGCCTATGTCCAGGGCTGCAATTGCTGCCGGGGCGGATGGGATTATTGTAGAAATTCACAACAGCCCTGATACCGCATTATGTGATGGGGCGCAGTCATTATACCTTAACCAGTTTGAGGAACTTTATGGCGAATTGAAGGGTATTGCGCCGGTATTAAAGCGGGAGCTTTAAAAATTATCAATATTAGATTAAAATAATATATATGAGCATACCAAGAGATAAAATTGATAAATTAGTTAAAGAACTTGAGCAGCTTGATGAAAAAGATGCTGAACAAGCTGTGATTGTAATTGAAGATTTTATAAGAAAGAAAAAAAACATTAAAAGGACAAAACCTTCCGATTATAGGGGTGCATTAAAACATCTTAATTTCAGCGCTGAAGAAGAAAGTAAAAAGATTCGGGACGAATGGAAAAGGGAATGGGAATAAAATATCTTTTTGATACAAATATTCTGATTTATCATCTTAATAATGAAATTGGAATAAACTGACAGATGAAGCAATTATGACGATGGATGAGTTCATTAAAAACGCGCAAATATTAGATATAACAAATGAAATAATAGAAACAGCCATTAAAATTAGGCAAAAAGCTAAAATCAAATCTGCCGATGCCATAATAGCCGCAACAGCCTTTAATAACAAATTAACACTTGTAACAAGGGATAACAAGGATTTTCATAAAGTAAAAGGGTTGTCGATTTATAATCCTTTTGAGGCATAGCCCCGGTGCTGTGGCGAGAGTTGTAAGAATAGATAAAATTTTCCTTTTTTAAGGAAGTTTTCCTTAAAAACACTTGAAAACATATCCACGATATGATATCATTATATCTAAGAGAGTTGGATTTGGGGTCGGTGGGACTTACCTCACTTTTGATTTTCTTAAACAGGTGAATAGCTATTATTCCTGACCTCAAGGCAAAGGATAGAGCCCGGGGTCAACTAACTTAAACAAACAACAATAACTCCGGGCAATAACCCGATGTTTTGTGGTGAAATAAAAACTAAATAATAATCAAGGAGCAAATAATAAGTAAGGCGTGCCGCAAAACGCCTTACTTCTTTTGCATTAATGTAACACTTACACGCTGGTGCGCAATAGCGCACCCTACGCATACTGCAATAGCGTCATTGCGAGCCGTGGATGCTGGGGTATAAACAAATAATTATCTTGCGAAGCAATCTTCCATGCTGGGATGCAAGCTTAAACAATACATGGAAGATTGCTTCGGAACTATACTATAGCTTACATGCTGGCTCTGATGCCTCGCAATGACGGTGTTGTGGCATTGATGCCGGTGCGCGGTGCGCACCCTACGCATACTTAACATTACTTAAAAATTTCCTAAATTTAGGAAATTTTTATTTTTTCAGGTTTTGTATAAATGTAATTTATTTAATTTAAACAAGGAGTACTAAAAATGTTAAATGGAATTTCACACAGCTCAGTAGCTTTTGGTAAAGGCCTTTTACAAGTTGAAAAAGGTTATTTCATTCCCACTCATCAGGTAGCAAACATTCAAGATCATAGCAATAACAGAGAGACTATGACTAATGTAAATTTAACTAATGGAAAATATAAAAGACTATATTTGTCAGCTGAAAAAGTGGCAGGAAAATACTTAAGAGCCGAAAATGAAGGCAAAAATGTAGATTTATTTAGTTAATTAATTGCTTATTAAAAATTTTCATTTTTTGTTTACAGGAGCGGCTGCGCCGCTCCTACTGCTTTTTGAGACATTTACGCTGGTGCGCAATAGCGCACCCTACAAAAATTAATCTAAATTGTTAACATTTATTTCAATTTTATTCTTATAACCTAAATTCCTTAAACTTTTCCCAAAAACATTCGATCATTATATTGTACAGCGTCGTTAGGGAGTTTGGATTAAATGTTTGAAAGCAATTTTAACTTTAATAATGAAAAAGAAACCATCTCGGAAGAAATAAGAAAACTTCTCTCACAGGCTAAAACCTCCACACAATGCTCATCGGATGAGGAATCAAGTTACCTGGCAATCTGGAAAAAAAATCTTCTAAAGCTGTCAGGTAATAATTAACATATACCATATAGAAACAGGCAGGACTTAAAACGTCCTGCCTGTTTCACTTTTTGAAAATGTTTATAACTTTTTACTTACGTAAACCGAGTTTGTCGATTAAAGTTCTGTATCTTTCAACATCTTTTTTCTTAAGATACTCTAAAAGTCTTTTTCTTTTTCCAACCATCATTAAAAGTCCACGGCGGCCCTGGAAATCTTTTTTGTTAATTTTTAAATGCTCGGTAAGCTCAGTTATTTTCTGTGATAACATCGCAACCTGCACTTCTGGTGAGCCGGTATCCTTTTCGCCACGTTTGTTTTCTTCTATAATCTGGCTTTTATTGGCTAAATTTATTGGCATTTATCTGTCCTCGCTGTCTTCGTTTTTCCTTATTTAGGGTTATAATATCATTTAAAGAAAAATGTTCAAGCAGGACAAATAAATAAAATTATGCAAAGACAAAGATTACCGCATTGGCTTAAAAAAGATATAATCAATACCGAAAAAACAAGGCTCGTCCGAAAAATACTCAGGGAAAGCGGGCTAAATACAGTATGTGACGGTGCAAGATGCCCAAACAAAGGCGAATGTTACGCTAATAACACCGCTACATTTATGATACTCGGCAACACCTGCACAAGAAACTGTAAGTTTTGCAGTGTAAATAGTTCAAAACCCGAACTGGTAAACCCGGAAGAACCGTTTTTAGTGGCAAAAGCGATAAAGGAACTCGGGATCAGATACGCTGTAATAACCTCAGTTACAAGAGATGATCTGAAAGACGGCGGGGCAGAGCATTTTGCTCTGACTATAAGAGAAATAAAAAAATTAAATCACGATGTAAAAGTTGAAGTGCTCACACCTGACTTTAAAGGTGATAAAAAGGCCATAGACACAATACTTGAAGCCGAGCCGGATGTGTTTAACCATAATATTGAAACAGTAAAGCGGCTGTACAGTGTTGCGAGGCCGCAGGCTGATTATCAAAGATCGCTGAAGTTTCTGAAATATATTAATATCCCTACTAAATCCGGACTTATGGTGGGGCTTGGGGAGACGTGGGAAGAAATAATTGAGCTATTGCAGGATTTAAAAGATGCGGGGTGCGATATTGTAACTATAGGGCAGTATATTCAGCCGACAAAGTCTAATCTTGCGGTGGAAAAATACTATACGCCCGAGGAATTTGAGAGCTTTAAAGCTGAGGCGTTAAAAATCGGCATAAAACATCCTGTTTCCGCGCCGCTGGTGAGGAGTTCCTACAGGGCGGGGGAAATTATAAAACATCTTGTATAAATATTCCACTTTTAGAGAATGAAGGTATAGGGCTCGGTTTACTATACTGAAAGGTAGTAAATTTTAGTGGGGAATATACATTATGGATAAGCTAACATTTATCAAACATGTGATGGAACATGCAAATATTCAAGACCAACAGGCTGCTGAACGCGGCGTTCAAATAGTTTTTAGCCTGCTAAGCTACAGACTTACGGAAGAGGAGCAATCTGATGTGGCAGCACAGCTTTCCCCTGATTTAAAAAGAATGTGGAATAACAGGGTGTGGGCAGCAAACTTCTACAGGCTGTCAGGCAGAAGGCTGAAATACAGACATCTGATCGAACTTATGAGCCTTGTGGATAATGAAATAAAAAGAGAAGGCCTGCCTATTAATGCCGAAGCTATTACAAAAGCTGTGTTCCACGTCCTGAAAGAACATATTAGCCAGGGCGAAAGTAACGATATAGCTTTAATGCTTCCGGGAGAAATCAGGGATTTCTATAAAGCAGCTTAAAATTACAGTTGCAATATATAACTTTTAAAAGTGGCGTAGGTACTCAATTATTATTTTTGAATGAAAATTTGCCTTGGCGTCAAAATAGATAAAATTAATGACTCCAACGCCGCAGGAAATCAGGCTTTGCAACTATAGTATTAAAATAAATCTTTTGGCTCAAACTTGGTTAGTTTATTATGGACAAACTTAAACAGTCTGTCCATAATTGGATTTGAATGATGCGGATTTGAATTATGCGCAATACCAGATGAAGCCCTGTTCTCTTTTTCTTTGGACAAGGACTTGAAATCTAAGTATTCAACGTTACTTTTATTTTTATCTTTCATAGGTCACCTTAATTATATAAAAACATTTAAATTATAAAAAATGTAGTAATGTAACGAAATTGTTAAAAAAGTATAAAGAAATTTGCTCCAAAAGAGCAATTTTTTATTAAGAGGGGGTTTTATATAAGTAAGTATATATTTTGTATGTTGAAAGTATTTAGACAGTAATTATCATGAGTAATTAGGAGAATAGAGATATGTGGCCAACAAACATGAACTTTAACCCCCAGACAATGATGAATTTCATGCAGTCTGATAATTTCTCAACTATGATGACCCAAATGATGAGCATGTTTAGCGGAGCTACTTCATCAGGATCATCACAGCAGCCAACATCTATTTTCCCCACATCAACATCATCACCATACCCTGCAGTATATGATTATCCAAACGCAGGCAGTGTATTATCACCTAACCACACTTTATACACTTTTATATCTGATACTTACGGTATGATATCAAAATACAGATCCCCTGTTTACCAGCAGCCGCTTTCTGTAACATTAGGACAGAATTATAACCCATATAACTCCATATCCAGCAGTAGTTACAATCCGCTGGATTGGACAAAAACTAATTCTTATTACACTAACGGTATTAATCCTATGATGGGCATGAACACAGGCATGATGGGGATGAATACCGGTATGAATATGAGCCCCACCATGACTATGAATTCTGGAATGTATATGAATCCCAGCATGACGATGAATAGCAGCATGGGAATGAACTCCACCATGCCTTATAATACAGTAAATAATAACTATATGTCACCCATAGGCTCTTCACTAGGGCCTACTAATTATACCGGTACATTAGGAGAATCATTAGGCTATCAAATAGGCAGCGCATATCGTAACCCTACAGCTTTGCAGACCGGAACAGTCAATACCGGAGTAAGTACCGGAACTGTAAATACCGGAATATCAAGTAATGGTTATAATACCGGAGTAGTCGGCAGCAGAACCGCCCTGGGAAGTGGCAGTGTCCTTACACAGGCTGACAGCGCAGACGGTCAAACCGGCGTTGCTGATTTAATTAGTAAGTATTCACAATTTTTATTCGGTGGTGTTTCAAGCGGAAGCACAGCCAATAATAGCGGCATTCTTGCGACCCCATCCACAAAAGATGGCGACCCTGATCTTACTGAATTAATTGCTAAATATTCACAATTCTTATTCGCTAACAAGACGGCAACTAGCACTACTGCAGATACTACAGCAGCAGCCCCCGAAGTTCCTGAAGTAGTTCCTGAAACAGTTCCCGAAGTGGTTCCTGAAGTGGTTCCTGAAACCCCTGCAGCCACTGAAACTGTTGTTGAAGAGCCTGTAGTAGAACCTACTGTTTAAATTTGATTTTATACCTTAATCATAAATAATTTTTGCGTCAAAATTTCTGCTTCTTAATTGATTTACAAGCGCTTCGGCCTTTGTTGTATCAGAAAAAGAAGCAATCTGTAAAATATATTTTCCATTTCTTTCTACTACAAACGGTTCATAATTCAGGCTAATAAGTATATCTGAAGCAATTTTCACTTCTTTTGGGTTATAAAAATCACCCACTACTACCTTGGCCTGGTAAACCGGAACTGGCGGTGCAACTTTAACTTTTTCCCTTAAATCAAGAGATTTCGGGCGAGGTGGCACATTGGCTACTATTTCTCGCTTTTCTTCCACAGGTTTTTGTTGTTCAATATCCTGGTTCAAAGAATCCTCGTTAGAAACACTATCGTCAGGTTCATTTGAAACTAGGGAATCAGAATCTGTTTCTTCATCATCATTATCAGTTGCTATCACAGGAGTACCGTCTTCCTGAAGCTCAATTGAGCGAAGCCGTGGGTCTACTCTCCCTTTGAAATCCTGGCTGGTAACAGAATCCAGTACATATTCCTCACTTAAGGCCGGGACCTCAACTTTTGGGGTTATTATAGGTAAAAAATATGTAAATGCTGCGAAAAAAAGTATAAATGCCCCAAGAAACGTAAAAATTATTAATTTTAAATCTGCACTTCTCTTTAATCTTCTTCTTTCTATTTTATTCATTTTATATAATACCTTTGACTTTTACTGATGCGTTTATTATTTCATCATATTCACGGCAATAGGAAATCATTATTTTTTCTGCGATCTCTCGAAAATTTTGCAGGTTCATCTCGGTTTTCAACCCCGCTGCCTCAACTGGTGCATCTGACGAATCAATATTCATTCCAAAATGTATTAATACAGAATTAATAGATTTTGCTGCTATTGAAACTGACAGCTTACCTTTATTATAAAACAAATCATCACCTTTGCGACATAGTAAATTCGGGTTAACCTTATTTTCTAATATTATATCCCGAGCAATAGTTACAAGGAGTCTCTGCCTTAAAATTCCTTCCACTAAATTCATATTAAAGTGCTCGACAATGAAATGAAGCATTTTTTTACTGTAAATTGGGCTATTATCAAGAACATCTTCAATATCTACCATTTCGGTAAGTTTAACCTCGCATACCCCAATAAAGCTCACTATGGCGTCACCCTGGATATTATGGTTTTTGTATATCCAGTGAGGGCTGAGTTCTTTGCCAGTATAACAAATTTCATTTTCTATAAATTTATGTTTCATGGTTGTAATCATAAAAAAAAAGAGAGCTGATTTAAAGCTCTCTTTTTTTTCTCTTAACTTTCTAAACTTCCATTTTCTCTTTGATAAGGTCCTGGATTTTAACCAGCAACTCATCGCCTTTTTTCTGAATATCCTCAATTACATCATTTGCCTTGCCCTGTAATTCCTTTAAGGAATCTTCGGTATTTTTATACATTTCTTCAGATTTTTCAGAAATGAATTCCCTGGTTTCTTCTCCTGATTGCGGGGCCAGAAGAATTCCAATAACTCCTCCAACTGCAGTGCCCACTATTAATCCAGATAAAAACTTTCCAACAGACATAATATACTCCTTTCGTGCTTATTATTTTTTAAATAAAACGTCTATAACTGAGAGTAACCCTTCCTTTACACTTGAACCAAATATTTTAAGCCGTTTATATGCTCTTTCTGAAGAGTCAGAAAGAATCTGCCCTCCTTTTTCCAGATTAGTATTAATATTGTTAATCTGGTTACTAATATTGGAAGAAATATTATTAATATTTGCCAGAGTACCGTTAATTTCCTTAATCGCAGGCTCCAATTCAGCCTGGGTAACCTTAATAAAATTCTGTAGACTGTTCACAAGGTTCGATGTGTCCAACAAAAGTTTTATGAGAAAAACTCCTATTATAAGGAGTAAGACCAGAGACACATAAATTAACAGTTCTAAGGGCTGTATAACATTTTGCGGTAAACTATCCAATTTAAACCTCCTAATAACCTGCTTCTAGTTCCTCTTTGCGTTTAGCAGCAGCCATACGGCCTGCTTTAATTGCATCATTTATTTTGCCTATCTGACCTTCAATACCATCTTTAATTTTAACCATAGAATCAGATGAAACTTTTTTAACTATTTCTGAGCGCATTTCCTTTCCTGACCTTGGTGAAAGTGCCAGTCCCAGAATTACGCCTGCCATAATGCCAAAAAGTGTTCCGGCAACAAAGATCATCGAGTCGTCAGAGTTTTTAGACATGTTGCTTTTAACCTTTCTCTTATTTTCCACAGCTTAATTATAATTGAAGATAAAATCATTTTTTTCTTGAATGGAGCCCCGGAAAGTCTTGCAAATACTATTTCGGAAAATATCTTTCCGACCAGAATACCTAATTCCTGGGCATCAAGAGCTTTTGCTTCGAATTTACGACTTATAGATTCATTAATTCTCTTTAAATCGCTCTTTATATCTCTGATTGTAACAGGTAAATAGATATAAAGTTCATTAACTTCTCTTTGTAAGTTATTCACAAAAATATTTACCCTGATTAATAAGTACAGGATAATACAAAATGCTACCAGTTCAATAGCCATGTAAATTAAATAGTTTTGTTCCATAGACAAAGTACATCGCTAATTTTATTGATACCTTTTTATATAATATCACTTTTATTAAGTTACTTTAATACTAAAGTAGTATTTTTTAAGGTAATTTTTTTCAGTTTTACACCACTAATCTCTTTAAACCACTTTCAAACCTTTTTCTAAATTCAGAAGGTTCTTCTTTTTCAACGTCCTGGGATATATACTTAATAATCCATTGTTCATCATCAGCATCAGGCGCAAATTTAATTTTGCCGTCTGATGCCTCTTCAGCTATACCTCCCAGAATTCCTTCTGTTAATAGTCCATTTTTTCTTTTTTCCGCATCTTGTTTACTATTATTTGTAGTAATTTTACCTTTGACTCCATCATTATTCCTGAATTCAATATAGTATCTGCCATTTTTTTTATTTAGCATAATACCATCTTTTGTAGGTTGATTAGATTTAAAGCAATATTCGCCATCCCTTTTACCATCAGGGGATTTTCCCGTATATCTATCTTCCATAACATCAGCTATATCTTGTAACAGTCCAATATTATTTTCTCTAACTTCTAATCTGCCTTTTCCAAAAGCGACATTTTTTTGCGAGGTAGTTATTGCTGGTGTAATTCCTACTTGTTTAAGCATAATTTTTTCCTCAAATATTTAATTACCTGATACTTCTATTCCTTTAACGTTGGTAAAAGAAAAAAATTGACAGGTTTTTTAAAAAATTTTAAAAAATTTTTTAAAAAAAAATAAAACTACCCTAAACTTAACCCGCAACACAGGTTGATACTCTGCCCTGTAATGCCCGCTGCAACATCCGAAATAAGGTACTTAACCAGTTCGGCAATCTCTTCAGGCTCAATATACCTTTTCTGGGGTATGGTTTCCAGCACTTCATTATTAATAAAATCTTTGGTCATATCTGTTTTAACCCATCCGGGATTGATTATATTAACCGTTATGCCATATTCCGCCAATTCAAGCGCAAGGGATTTTGTTAAACCTACTAATCCGGCCTTGCTTGCAGAATAAAGTGAAGCATTTGCTTCGCCTACTACTCCGCTTATGGAACCAATGTTTATAATCCTGCCCCATCTTTTTTTCTTCATTTCAGGCACAACCAGCCTGCATAATTCTATTGGTACCTCAAGATTAAGCTTTATTAGTTTTTCAATATGCTCAATTTTAATATTTTCAACAGGTGACCACTCATATATTCCTGCATTATTAACCAGGACATCTATTTTTTCGGTTATATTAACACCTTCAGACAGGTCCCCGGCAATAAAACCTGCGGCATTTATTTCTTTTGCGACCTGGGCAAGTTTTTCAGGATCTCGGCCTGTAATAATTACTTCATGCCCTGATTCCGAGAGTTTTTTAGCAATAGCCAGCCCAATTCCTCGAGAACCACCAGTTACTAAAATTTTCTTCATATTAATGTTCTTTATTTTCGAAAAAATCTGCCATGTTCGGCATCATCATATTGGTAAGCATCGACTGCATAAACTGAGGATCAAAATTGTTTCCGGCAGCTTGTCCACCCATTTGTGAATTCTGTGCCTGCATCATCATTAAAAGAGGAAGCATATTAGCAGAGGAATTTCCTCCTCCCTGCTGCATTCCCATTCCGCCCATTCCATTCATTCCACCCATTGCAGAAGTAAGCATACTCATTTGTATCATTTCCGGGGTTAGGGCTGGATTCATAGCAGGATTAGAATAATTTGCATTTTGCATGGGGTTGATACCTGCCTTCATTAAGGTTTGCCATGCTTTTGCAATATCTTCTTCATTTGGTTTATCAATACTGGATTTTCCGGGACTAAAATCTTTAAAATCCTGATATTCTGACGGATCAACGTTTTGTTTCCTGTTAACTTTATCAATAAGATACTTGATATTTCTTTCTTCCAATTCTTTTTCTACATTTTCAGGAGAACTAACATCTGGAAGGGATTTACCTTCAACCATGGCTGGATCTGCCTTTGGTTCCACGGGAGTTAATAATTTTAAACCTATTTCAGAGTATTTTGATAATTGAGAATTAGGGCTGACAGTTATAACCTGACTGTAAAATTCCTGAGCTTTTGATGTTTCTCCAAGTTTTACATAAGAAATAGCTGTATAATAATAAGCAAGACCACTTCCGGGATTATTTTTAATTACTTTTTCCATTGTCTGGACGGTACCGAGATAATTCCCGTCTTTGTAATATTTAATTCCTTTAAGCAATAATTCCTTGCCTTCATTGGCAAAAGCCACAGAAGATACAAAAATACAGACTACTAATGAAATTATGAATTTTCTAATCATACTTATATTTTAATGATTATTAAAAAACAAAGCAATCCATTTTTTATTGTAAAAATTAACGCATATATAGAGGCTTTTGATTTCTTAACCCGGCGGCCAGTGCATAGCTCTTCCACCTAATACATGGACATGCATATGAAAGACTGATTGTCCTGCCTTTTCACCAGTATTTATTACTACTCGATAATTATCACCAACACCGAGTTTTTCAGCGGTTTCTCTCGCTCCTTGCAAGAGTTTCCCCATTAATTCAGCATCTTTCATTTCATTTAATGAGGCAAAATGCTGTTTTGGAATAACCAGCGCATGCACAGGTGCCTGCGGCGAGAGATCTTTGAAAGAAACATAATCCTCGGTTTCAACTACGAACTCTGTATTAAACTCTTTGTTTGCGATTTTACAAAAAATGCAGTCTTTAGAGGGCATTGTTACACTCCTTTTTTATGAATATAACACAACAACTAACAATTTTTTATTAAAAAGGGTTTTTATATATATAAGGAAGATTTGTGTCACTTTTTAACGGTTAGGTTTGTAAATTGTCTGGTATTGAATCAATAGGATACTCAAATATAGATTATTCACGTGGGCAAAAACCCATTAATAAACCTGAGCATAAATCCATGTTCAGCAGTTATGACAGTTTTACGAAAAAAATGGAAGAATGGCAGCAGCCTTATTTTGATGGTGACGGGAAATTATCCGGGAAAGAAGCCTTGGTAAATGAAGCCAGGGGCGCAGGGTCATTAATTACAGCCCCTTTAAGCAGTCCAATCGCCTCATTGGCAATTATAGGCACTACAGTGGGAGCAACTGCCATTGCTGTTACAGCCGGTGCAACACTACCTGTATTAGCAATGGTTGGTGCAGCTATCGGTGGATGTTTCGGGTTGTATCATGCCGGAAAAGCTGCTTATAAATTTGCAACTGCAAACGGAGATGAGAAAACTTTAGCTGAAGCGCATCTTAATACAGGTAAAGCGGTTGTGGAGTTACCTTTAGCTGCTTTTGCAGGAAAAAAGGGTTACGGTAAATACAATGAAGCGCAAAAAGCTCAGCAAGCAATTCAAACTGGAACTAACCCACCAGCTCAAGGAGTAACATCCCCGGAAACTTTCCACACTTCTTCTCCGGAAGCAAATAAAAAAATGTACCGGATTGATCCAAATACTGCAAACCATGAACGAAGAACATCAATAATTGTCAAAAAAATTCTTGAAGCCATTGGAATTGATCCGAAAAGCGATAGGGGCATAAAACTTAGGAAGCTGGCTTTGAGGCACGATAGTGGTAAGGGTGCTAACCGTGAAATAACCAGGCTAATTAATGAACCGAGAAAATTATCTGGACCGGAAAGAGAACTGGTTAAAGCCCATGCAGAATTAGGGGCTGCTACACTAGATGATCCGACAGCCCAAGCTATCATAAAATATCATCATACACCGCGCAAAGAGCTTGTTAACGCTGGTCTTCCCAAGGAAACATTAGATAATATTTATATTATGAAAACTGCAGATGTTGCTGATGCAATGACAGGTAAAAACAGGCCTTACATGCAAGGGCCGGTTAAATCAATACGTGAAGCATTACCAGAGATAAAGAGAGCGTTAGAAGGAGAAATAGATCCTGAGTTATTGCCTGGCTTTATCGAAGCCCTTAAAACTCTTCCAAATTAAGTCCTCTGTTTTCAGGTTTCCAGCGCCTTTACCTACGCCATTAATGGTTGAATCAACGTAAGTGACCCCGCATTCCATGGCGGTCAGAGTGTTTTTCAGGGCAAGCCCTTTGTTATTATGCCCGTGAAAGCCAAGTGAGCCGGCATATTCCTTTTTTATTCCATCAATAAAATTTTTCACTTCATCAGGGTATAATTCCCCAAAGGTATCCGCAAAGTACAATACATCAACAGTTTCCCAATCAGGAACCCTAATTTCACTATCCTTGCTTAATTTTGTGAGGTTCAGGGCCACTTTATAGCCTTTATTTTTTAAAATTTCGGTGATTTTGCGGCAATTTGTGGCCTTTTCGTATTGCACGGCAATTCTCACTAAATCCAACCTGGAATTACTTTTTTCCGTAAACAAATGATGCAGGTCGTTTTCATCCCGAATTTGTTCAGCTTTTATCATTACCGCTATCTGTAAATTATCAGGTATTTGCAGATTATCAATAAATTTATCCGGGCAATATGCGCAGATGCCGAGGCTATCATCTTTTTTAAGGTAGCGGAAGCCGATTTCAGCGATGTTTACATTATATTTTTGCAAAGAATCAAGGTAGTCTTGTATTTCTTCAGGCGAAAACTGCCAATTATTCAAATAGCCGCCATCACGCAGCGTGCAGTCGAGAATATACATTTACTCCTTAACCTCCATCCAGGAAGGCCCGCACGCTATATCTACCACAAGCGGCACTTTCAACGGCTGGTCAAGCTCCATACATTTCCTCACAAGCTCCTTGATTTGCTCCAGTTCATCATTGTAAACCTCTAACACAAGCTCATCATGGACTTGAAGGATTAATTTTGACCTGAAAGTCGAGTTTTTCAGCTCATTGTAAAGCCGGATCATGGCGAGTTTTATCATATCAGCAGCAGTGCCCTGCAAGGGGGAATTAATGGCAGCACGCTCGGCAAATTCCCGAATCTGCTTCATCCTGCTGTGCAAGTCTTCCTTGAGGTAGCGCTTTCTTCCATAAAGCGTCTTTACATAGCCGTTTTCTCGTGCTTCGTGTATGGTTTTATCCATATATTCCTTTATTTTAGGGTAAGTTTTGAAATATTTATCAATAATATCCTTTGCCTGACCCGGTGTAATCCTTAATGTTTCAGATAAACCATAGCTGGACTGGCCATAAATTATGCCAAAGTTAACGGTTTTAGCAGTTCTGCGCATTTCATGTGTTACTTCAGAAACAGGTACATTAAAAACCTTGCTTGCCGTGTCTGTATGCACGTCACCATCACAGCAAAACGTCTCCAAAAGCCCTTCATCACCGGATATTTGCGCTAAAAGCCTTAATTCTATCTGGGAATAATCAGCCGATAAAATGCATGCGTTTTCCTTATCCTTCGGTACAAAAGCCGCCCTTATCCTGTTTCCGATCTCGGTTCTTATGGGAATATTCTGCAAATTTGGATCGCTGCTGGACAAGCGGCCTGTTGTAGTTGCGGTTTGGTTAAAACTGGTATGAATCCTGCCTGTTTTCGGGTTCACAAGTGCGGGCAGGGTATCGACATAGGTTGATTTAAGCTTTGCATAATGCCTGTGCGACAATAAAAGACTTATTATCGGATGCACGTCCCGCAAAGATTCCAGCACTGATGCACTGGTTGAGTAGCCGGTTTGGGTTTTTACTTTGCCTTTAACGGGGAGCTGCATCTTTTCAAAAAGTATCTCTCCCACCTGTTTTGGGGAATTTACATTGAATTTTTCCCCGGCAAGCTGGAATATTTTGGCCTCGATTTTTTCAAGGTTGTCCTGCAATTCGTCGGATAATTCCTTAAGATAAGCAGTGTCTATGCTTACCCCGTTCCTCTCCATTTCCACCAGTACAGGCACCAATGGCTGCTCAATATCATAAAGAAGCTTTTTTTCTTCTTCTGTGAGGGTTTTATCATAGAACTGCCCCAGCTCCCATGTAGCTTTTGCATCAGCACAGGCATAGTTCGCTACTGTTTCTACCGGCACCTGCGCCATGGTAATCTGGGATTTTCCCTTTCCAATAAGCTCTTCTATAGGGATCATGTCATATCCAAGGTAGCTGAATGCCTGATTTTTTAGACCATGTTTAAATGCAGGGTCTTTTACATAGCTGGCGAGCATTGTATCCATTGATATGCCGTTTAATTCTATATTAAGCCTCTTAAATATGTGCATATCGTACTTGGCATTCTGTAAAACTTTGTGGATGTCACGATTTTCAAGTATTGGCTTTATTTTTTCCAGGTTATGTCCATCAGGGACATAAAAAGTTTCATTATCCCAGCCAAACGACATGCCTACAAGCTCTGCATCAAATACATTAAGGCTTGTGGTTTCCGTATCAAGGGAAAAAGAAGGTTGCTGGCTTAATTTGTCAATAAATTCATCATATTTTTCCTGTGTATCGACAATTTGCACATTTATATCAAGGGGTTTTCTGCCGCTTTCTACCATTATTGGAGCTCCGTCCATGCAGCAATGGGAAAGCACTTCCGGCATTACTTTTAACAGGCTGTTAAACTGGTACTTTTTCAAATACGCTGCCAGGTTTTCCACGTTGGGCATAGTAAAGTGTGTATGTTCAAAATCAAAATCAATTGGCACATCTTTGCGGATTGTAGCGAGGTATTTGCTTTTTACAGCCATTTCATGGTCGTGTTCAAGCTTTTCCTTTACGCTTTTGGATTGTATTTCATTTAGATGTTCGTAGATATTCTCAACTGAGCCGAATTGATCAATAAGCTTTACTGCTGTCTTTTCGCCTATACCTTTAACTCCCGGAATATTATCAGACGAATCCCCGCTCAATCCCTTGAAATCCACCACATTTTCCGGCCATACGCCAAGTTTTTCGTGGATTTTATTTCTGTCGTACTCCACAAGCTCGCCTTTGGTAGGAATTAGAACCAATATGTTTTTTTCAGGGTCAACCAGCTGGAAAGAATCCTGGTCGCCGGTAAGTATCAGGGTTTTATGGCCAAGCTGTTTGGCTTTTTCTGCGATGGTACCGATAATATCATCCGCCTCAAAGCCTGCCATCTCGTAAATCGGAATATCAATAGCCTTTATCCCTTCTACAATATAGCCAAGCTGCTCACCCAACGAGTCCGGCATCTGCTGCCTATTGGCTTTATATTCGGGGTATGCTTCCACTCGAAATGTTTGCCGGCCTTTATCAAAGGATACAGCTATTGCGTCAGGTTTAACCTTTCTCAAAATATCAAACAGTGCTTTTATAAAGCCGTAAACCGCCCAGGTCGGGATATTATCGGTTGTTTTCATGCCTGTTCTTTCAAGAGCGAAGAACTGTCTATAAGCGAGTGCGTGGCCATCGATTAATATAAGTGTTTTTCCAGTCATCCCCGAATCCTTTCCCAAAGGCCTTTCCAAAATAGTAACTAATATTTTACCATTAAAAAAGACCCGCTTACGCAGGTCTTTTTGATAATATTTTAGATAATATTTACTGTTGTGGTTGTGCTTCTTTTGCTGCTTCCTGTGCAGGTGCTTGTTCAACTTCCTGTGCAGGTGCTGCTTCTTTATTTCCAGCAAATTTATTATATGCAAGGATGCCAAGTGCGCCGATTGCTGCGCCTGCTGCGCCATAGAGAGCTGCGCCTTTAAGTTTAGCTTTAGGTAAAGCTTCGTGTGCGGCTTTTCTACCGTCTACAATTAATTTTTTGGCTTGTTCTTTTAGTGTTGCTGTTGGCATTAATGGTAATTCTTTTATTTTACCATAAGCCCCGCTTAAGATCTCTGCAGCCTGTGCTAATTGTTGATTTGGTTTTACTTTTCCTTCTTTCACTGCATTAGCAATGCTTGCCAGTGTTATGTTCTTTTTAGAGAGTACTTTAGGAGCCAACTTTGTTGCGCCTAATGCTATACCTGCTGCTGTTGGTACTGCTACTATTGCAGCCTTCTTTGCTGTGTCTTTTTTCTCTGTGTTTGCGCCGAATGCTACCTGTCTTCCTGCGCCGATTTGTGATAATTGTGTCATTTTAAGCCTCCATTGCTTTCTTACTATTCTAATTTCCACTAAATTAAATTTTTCCTTCTGAATATACTAAGTTAACTGAAAAAAAATATTGCCTAAATTTGACTAATTTTTGCTAAAGTTTTTACAAAACTTTATATTATTCATTTTCCATAACAACAATATTGCCTTTTGCTGTTCCATTTTCACCTAAAAACGACTTAAATGCTTCTTTTGGGGAACGTTTATCTGTTTCTGAAGAAGGAATATAGGATATTCCGGTTTCCAGAACATTATCCTTAAACCCTTGTCTAATTTCTTTCGGAAGATTTATAAAAGATTCGCCAGCTGCAATTTGCCTTGAAGTGTCAATGAACTGAGGTATAGTGCCCACATCAGCCCAATCAGCATCACCCGCATAAGCAATCATTTTCATTCTTTCGCCGTCTTTATTCTTAAGCATCTGAACCACAGGATTGAGCTGTTTAATTACCGGGTTGATTCCCATCTCATTAACTGCTTGAATTAACCAATTGTTCTTGTCTTTCTCACGAACAACATTAATAGCCTTATCGGTTTCATGCAAGGCTTGTTTTGTGTCTTGTACAGAAAGGCCTGCTTTTTTAATAGATTTAACCAGCTTATCAACGCCGGCTTTTTGAACAAGTTTTTTTAACGGGTGTTTTTCATCAAGTGTGTTGAGAACTTCATTAAATTTATTTTTATCAATTTTTCCTGTATTGTCTAAAATATCCTCGTTACATAGTACCTGTAGAGATTGAAGGGCATGCTTTCCAAAATCATATTCCTTGTTATCAGCCCTGACTATATCACCCAGGGCAAGGAAAGCCTTAGTAACAGGTGGTTTTAACGCGTAAAGGGCAATACTTGCGTTGTATTTTGGATTTTCTTTGTCGTAATTACCATTGGCATCTGTGATTATGCCTTCTTTTGCAAAATCAGGAGATTTGGGTTTTTCTATAAATTTGGTTACAAGTCCTTTAGTATCAGTACCAATAATTCCAAACTTACTGATCTGGTCCTGTGGAACAGCATTTCCTATCAGCATCATGCCTGCTTCTTTATTTTTATGGAATGCCTTAAGGGCAGGTTTTATATTAATATCGTGGATTCCATCACCTGGCACTATTAATATATTTTTATCTGTCGGGACTTTACCGGTTTCAATGCCTTCTATCACGCCACCTGCGGTTCCTACTGAAATATCTTCCTCAATAGTAGTATTTTCAGGAAGGACACTAAACGGAATCCTGATTCCTGCCTGTATTACCGGTAAAAGTGAATAAGCTAATAAAGGTATTCCTGCCGGAGTGTTTGCTGATGTTTTATTACCAAGGCTACACAACCTGGTGCCAAACCCTCCTATTGTCTGGACTACTGTATAATTTTTGTCCAGTTCTTCATCTATCGGGAATTTTTCAGATAACTCATTTATATATGGCAAAGATTTTTCCAGAGCCTGTTGTGTTACTTCCGGCTTAAACGCCATAATAGGGTGATAGCTTGCTCCAAATCTCACCTGTTTTTCCACCTGTTTTTTATATGAGGGCATTTTGAATTCAAATCCATCCCTTATTATTTCCGAGCCTTCGATTGCCACAGCTTTAAAGCCGTCACCTGTAAGGGTTGCTACTTTTCCGTCCTTACCTTCGGTGAATTTAACCTCTAAATCAGGAGATATCGCTTTCTCGCTTTTTACCGCCAATATTTCCTTATCACCATGTATTACTTTAACTTCTTTAAAATTACGTTTTCCATTAGCCACTACTTCCAGGCTCGAATTTGGGATTTCATATTTACCCTGAGGCAAGGCTAGAAGGTTTGAGACTCCGGTCTGTTCGCCGTTTTCTTCTGTGGGTATTATTTTAAGTTGCTGGGGAATAGGTTGGCCTTTGAATGATAAACTTTTTGCTAACACAGCGGATCGCATCCCCTGTGCGCCCTGAAAACTGATTATATGCGTCTGATTTTGTAATTGTGTTTGATTGTTTTCAGATTTTTTCAGGGTTTTTACAGAATAATTATTTTGCAGAGAATTTAAAGCAGATACTTGCATAATTGTTTTTCCTTATACTCTGTTGAATATAATGTTCAAAAATATTTTTTATTAACAAAATATCAGATAAATTTTACAAAACTTTATATTATTTTAAAAAGCTTTGCCTGTGCCATTCGCAGGAGCCATGTTTTTTCACTGCCTGCCTGTGAAATAGGGTAGGATACCCCTTATTTTTTTGCCACCCATAAACAGGGAATTTTTCCGATAATGTTTCCATAAATTCATCCCGATGAACTTTTGCAAGTATGCTTGCTGCGGCTATGGAGGCAGAAAGCGAATCGCCTTTTTTGACAGCCTTCTGGTTTTTTATGTAAGAGGGGATAATAAACTTTCCATCAACGAGGATTAAGGCTTCCTGCACCAGTGGAAGCAAAGCATCACATGCCCGCTTCATCGCCAGCAAAGACGCCTTGAGAATATTATATTTCTCGATTTCTTCCACGCTGGCTTCACAAATACTATATTTTGCCACTTTTTTAATCTGTTCGGACAGCTCTTTTCTAAGTTTTGGATTTACCTTTTTTGAATCATCTATAAATTTTATGGTTTCACAAATTTCATCATTAAAACAAGGGAAAAATACAGCAGCCGCCACAACTGGCCCAGCGATCGGCCCACGACCCGCCTCGTCCGTACCTATAACTGGACAACCAAAAGCCTTATCAAAGCTTGTTAACTCCTTAATCTTCGGATTCCTGCGGACTTTCAAGCGTCATTCTCCCTATTCTGCCTTTTCTAAAATCGCTGAGTACCAGCTGGGCTGCGCGGTCAAAGTCCGGTTTTCCGCCCGGGAGCAGTAACTTCCTCGACTCAATAATATTTTCCAGCGTTGGCTGTGTAACTTTGTAGTAACCGCAAAACAAGTCTTTATACCTTTCAAATAAAAGCTTGACAAGCGCTTTTGCAACTTCAATTTTATCGTAAGCGGCTTCTCCGATTGAATTCACCATAGCGAGCTTTATTGCCCTTTCCTGGTTTTCCAGCCGGGTTGGTATAATTCCGGGTGTATCGAGGAGTTCCAGCTTCGGATGAATCCTTATCCACTGGATAGTCCTTGTTACACCAGCCTTTTCACCTGTCCTTGCTTTTGCGGTTTTAATGAGTTTATTAATAATACTGGATTTTCCCACATTCGGCATACCAACGACCATAACCCTTATGGGCCGGGGCAGCAGCCCCTTTTGGACAATCTTGTCTATTGCGGGTTTTCCGAGCTCTGCTGCGTGCTTTATAATAGTCGATATGTCTTTGGAGGAAGATGCGCTGGTTAAAATTACTTTTTGGCCTGTTTTTTCAGTAAAAAAATTTAGCCATTTAGTATTTTCGACAGGATCAGCAATATCGGACTTATTCAAAATAAGTAACCTGGGCTTATCGGCTGTAAGCCTGCCCAGGTCTTCATATCTGCTACTTTCCGGTATCCTTGCATCCAAAACTTCAATAACTACATCAACGAGGCTTAATTGACCCTGAAGCTTTTTTTCAGCCTTAGCTATATGGCCGGGATACCAGTGAATTGACATTTGTATACTTACCTTATATTAATTAGAGATTATATTTGTACTGATTTTGTAACTTGCCAGGGGTTTATTAGTCCGTTGAAATCATCTGGAAATTGATTAGCTTTTATTTTATTCCAGTATATAAATAAAGGGTCTTGACCTGAAATTTTCGTTAGATTATTAGCTCCAGATAAACAATTTCTAATTTTCTTATCTGGATAGGGAGGAGGGCAAATTATAATTTGTTTATCTGGAGCTAATTGTTTTGCCCTTAATACAGCAGAAGAAAAATCGCTATCCGAGCTTAAAATAAAACATTTGTCATATTGATTCATAATTGTATATTCGATTAACGTTATAGCAATGTTCACGTCAGTATTTTTTTCTTCATGCCTTTTAAGTTTAGTTTTATCTTGTGTATTCAAACAATTTGAACATTTTTCATTATTTTTACATCTAATAATAAACTTATCTTTAAAATTTCCTAAAACTACATCAATATTTTGAGATTTTAAAGCATTAATGTATGTTTTATGTCTTTTCTGACTATGACTGGGTCTATGTTTCGCTATAGCAGAAAAATAAATAATTTTAACGTTTTCTTTATCCTTATCATCAAGATAAGATTCTATAAGACTACGATAATTTAACCATTTTACGCATTCGTTATATTTATCTTGATATTCATCTAATCGATGATAATAATTAAATCCGTCTATTAAGACTAAAACCCTAGACATTAATAAATCCCCTTAAAAGTACAAATAGTAACCATAAAGGTTACTATTGATGTTACAGTATAAACCGCAACGAGTATATTTACATTTTTTACTATGCCAGACAAAATGTCAATACTCCCTACTTGATATTTTTTCAATTTTCAACATCAGAGAATATAGATTATCTTGTGGTCATTTTTTCCTTGATACGTGCAGCTTTACCTGTACGTTCACGAAGATAGTAAAGTCTAGCTCTTTTTACGCTACCTTTTCTCAGGATTTTAATACTTTCGATTCTTGGAGAGTGAAGTGGGAAAACCCTTTCAACTCCAATACCCTGGAATACTCGTCTTACGGTAATGGTTTTTTTGAAGTCGCCGCCCTGTTTTTTAATTACAACGCCTTCAAATGCCTGTGTTCTTTCTTTATTGCCTTCTTTAATACGGACAAATACTTTCACAGAATCGCCAGGTTCCACCTCTGGCAAGGTTTCCTTTTTTTGTTCGTTTTCAAGCTCTGCTATTATAGGATTCATAGTTCTTTTCCTTTTTATTGTGCACAATGTATGGTTAATGATAGTTTAAAAAAAAAATTAGTTCAAGCAGGTGTCTTATTTTAATTCTGGTTAATTAATCTTTGTATTGTGCTGAGCAGCTCTTCCTGGTTAAATTCACTCTTCACAATATATGCATTTGCGCCTGCATTTATTCCTTTTAGCTTATCCTGCTCAGAAGCAAGCGAAGTAACAAGGATAAGAGGAATATTTTTTAATTTTTCATTCTGGCGAAGCCTTTCCGTAAGCTCAATACCATTTATTTCAGGCATTTCCACATCAGAAATTACAATATCATAATTTTCACATGCAATTTTATTAAGCGCTTCAAAACCATTAACAGCCACTTCCACGTCATAGCCTGCTGCTTTAAGAATATTTCTCTGTAAAATCCTTGTAGTCGTAGAATCATCAACAACCAGCACTTTTTTCTTGCAGTTTTCTTCATTCATTTTTACAGGCAATGCAGGTCTTCTGCACGGACGGCCGAAATTAACATATGCTGATTTCACAAGATCACTTACATTCAGGATAAGACACAGGTCTCCTGAACCAAGAGTCGTGATTCCTGCGATATTTCTTACTCTTACAAGCGGCTCTGACAGGTTCTTATGAAGGATTTCCTGATCTCCCACAAGTTTATCCACAATAAAACCGATCTGTGTATCTTCTGCCTGCACTACAATTACAACCAGCTTATCGCTATTATTGCTGTTATCACACATTTCAAGGGTTTCTGCAATGGAACAGATGGGAACTGTCCTGTTATCGACTATAATTATTTTTTTGCCTTCCTTGTATAATATTTTATCCCTGCTGATAAGGTGTGTTGTTTTTATTGCACTGGTCGGTATTGCAAATGTCTGATTATTCACTTTTACTAGAAAGGCTTTAATTGTTGCCATTGTAACAGGAAGCTGGATAGAAACCTGACACCCTTTACCCAGGCTTGATTTAACCTTAACTTTGCCATTTAACTGGGAAATTTTTGTATAAACAATATCCAGCCCAATGCCTCTTCCTGAAATATCGGTCACTGTTTCGCCTGTAGAAAATCCCGGCCAGAAGATAATATTCATTATTTGCTCTTCTGATATAGCTTCAAGCTCTTCCGGGGTTAAAAGCCCTTTTTGCAGCACTTTTCTCCTGATAGCGTCTGTATCAATACCTTTACCATCATCACTTATTTCAATCAAAACACTATTTTCAAGGTGGTATGCTCCCAGCAAGATTCTACCTGTCGGGTGTTTACCATTTTTAATCCTTTCATCAGGAGTCTCAATCCCATGATCTATGGAATTTCTAATAATATGCATAAGAGGCGCTTTGATTTCTTCAATTATTTTTTTATCAACGCTTGTCTCGCTTCCTGTTATGACAAAATCAATGTCTTTATTTTTTTCCCTGGCAATATCCCTTACCATCCTTGGGAAAAGATGGAATATAGTCGCAAGAGGTAACACCCTTACGCTTTTTATTTTCTCTTCAAGCCCGCCTACTATGAGGTTTAACCTTGCGTCGTCTTCCTGTATAACTTTATACAGGGAATTCATTTTAGCCATAAGAGTCGACAACCTGGATGAATTTTCTTCCATAAAGGAATTAACGCTTTTGGTAATGGAAGATGTTCCAGATGGCGCTTTGTCGAATGTTTTATGATATCTTTCGATATGCCTGAAATATTGCTTTGTTTTATTCCATTCCCTGTACCATTCTTCAATGGTGCGAATGATTTTTTCTGTATCGCTTAAATGTTCTTTTGCCTTGATTTTAGCTATTATAAGTTCGCCCACCTGGTTTACCAGCTGGTCCAGTTTTTGTGTATCTACCCTTAAGGTTTTAATAGTACTGGTATCGCCGAATTTTAAATCAAATTGCTTGAGTTTTTCTTCGTCTCCTACATCGTTTTTGGGAAAAATATCTGCATTTTTCCTTATAGGAGGCAGGGTGGCTTTAGACAAATTATCCTCTTCTTTTGTTTTCGCTTTAACAGGTACAATTTCATTTTGTACAGCCAGTTTTAAGATTTGCTGGAGTACTGTTATCCGCTGCAAAATAAGGCCGGGGTCTTCCTTTGTTTCCTGAGAAGAATCCGTTGTCTGGATTGCTGCAGTAAAACTTTCCTCGATAACGTTAATCATGTCCTGATTTAAAGGAGCAGCTTTTTCCTTTGAGAAAACCAGAATCTCCGTAATTTTTTCAATTATTTCCCTGACCTGGTTATTATTAATTCCACTTGAAAGATCATTAAGCTTAGAAATAACATCCTGAAACTTTTGAATATTATCTTCAGTATGTTGTGAAAATATATGTATATTTTTTATAAAATCGGGTTCTTCTACAATTTCAGGTTCTTCGACAGTTTCATTAAGAGGTTCTACAGGCTTATCCTCGGGATTATAGGTTAGTCTTTCATACACTAAAATAAAATCATCAAATGATGCTTCAATTTCAGAGACTTCACTGTCTGTTAAAACACCGCTTCCCCTTATCGTAGATTCAATTTTAAGCTTAATATCCTGTATTATAGCTATAATACGCTGATTATCGCAGGATTCAAGATGTTTATGCAGCTCATTCAGAAAAAATAAAAATTCTTCAAGAGCATCTATACTTGTAGAAAAAACCTTTAATTTTTCAATATTTACTTTAATTTGAGTAATTAATTTTTTTACTTCCTCTGCCCCTTTAGTAAATACAATCGAAGAACTGGCATGCTTATATGCTGATTCTGCAGGCTCAACTGTTCCTCGCTCTTGTATATTATCTGAGCCGTTTATAATATTTTCCAGAGCTTTAATAACGGGTTCTATTTCGTTACTTTCTGATTTCCCGCGGGTTTCTATTGATTCATTGATTATAGAAGCAATAGCATCAACAGTTTTACAAAGGCTGTCAATTATTTCCGAAGTAATATTTAATTTATTTTCTTTGGCAAGTCCCAGAACATCCTCAAGCTTGTGAGCTATGGATTGTATATCATCAAGCCCGATCATCCGTGCAGCGCCTTTAAGAGAGTGGGCTTCCCGGAAAAGTTCGGATATTACAGAGTGATCTTTAGGGTTTGTTTCAAGCTTCAGAAGATTTTTATTTAATTTTTGTATTTGTTCTTCGCTTTCATCCCTAAAAATCTTTAATATTTCTTCCAGTTCATGTTCGAGGAAATCCATTTAAAATGCCTTATTTACAGCTTTATACTCAATTCCGACAATACTGCTTCTCAATGTTTCCGAGGTTTGCTTAAGGTCGTTAAGCGATAAAAGAGTGTGTTTTATTTTTTCTGCTGATTCCAGTAACCCTTCATCAAGCTGGTTTATTAAGTTATGCACTTCTGATGCGCATTCAAGCTGATGGTCCGTATCTTTAAGGATCCAATCAACTGATTTAACTGTTTCCTGAATTGTTGATCTTAATCTCTCGATATTGTGGGCTATCTGATGGGCCAGGTCAACGCCTGATTCAATTTCCTTTGTGCCTTCTTCAGTTGCCATAACGGTAGAATTTGTAGCCTGCTGGATATCATAAATAAGGGAAGTAATTTTAGCGGTTGCCTGTTTGCTCTCGTCAGCTAATTTCCTGATTTCACTTGCAACAACCGCAAATCCCTTGCCATGCTCGCCTGCTCTTGCCGCCTCAACTGCAGCGTTCAATGCTAACATATTTGTCTGTTCGGTAATATCTTCAACTACACCTATAATGCTTCCGATTTGCTGCGTATGTTCGCTTAATTCCAGGATTAATTCAGCAATAATTTCTATTTTTTGCTTAAGAGTACTCATTTTTTCAATATTCTGCTCTACTGAATCCTGCTCTTTTCCTGATAATTCCAGAGACTTTTGTGAATTTTTCGATACTTCTACAGCGCTGTCCTTTGTTTTTGAGGAGGATTTTTTTAATTTTTCAATTCCGCTGGCAGAATCCTTTAAAAGTTTAATATGTTTATTTATAACGCCTTCCTGGAGGCTTGTTTCCTTTATTATTTCGCCGGATGCTGAACTTGCGTGTAAAATAGCATTGTAAATATAATCGGAAATAGTACTGTATGCCCACTTTTTTAGTATTTCAACAGTTATAATACTCACAAACGACAGAAAAATTATAAAAACAATCCATGGGATATAGTTATCCCCTAAGACTTTTACCTTATAAATTCCAAAAGTCGTCATCATACCCATTAAGAAAATTAGAGATTGGGTAATTCTTGTTTTAATCCTTATTCGTTCTTCCAGACTAAGATTTTTTAACATTTTACAAACTTCCCGTTTTAATACATAACTGATATTATATTTAAAATCCCTCATAAAGAGAACCAAGCAAATATATGAGAAAAAAAATTCTGTTAATAGAAGATAGCCCTATCCAATTAAAAAGTATTGAGTTAACTTTATCAAAACTTGAGCATGAAATATTCACAGCAACAAATGCTATAGAAGGGATAGAATTAGTTTATCAGACCGTGCCTGACCTGATTATATCGGATATTATAATGCCGGAAATAAACGGCTATCAACTTTGCAGGCTGTTAAAAAATGATGATGTAATTAAAAAAATTCCAATTATTTTATTAACCCAGCTTAATGAAAAACTGGATAGCTTCTGGGCACTTAAAGCCGGAGCGGACTGCTTTATAACAAAAAGTAACAATCAGGAAGAATTTTTAAGCCAGGTTACTAATTTCCTGCGTGGAGCAGAAACTATATCCGAAGAAGAAAGACAACAAATAATAAAAGATAAAAAATCCGAAAATAAAGACCTCCAGACAAGGATAAATAATCTTCTTGACCAGTCATTGATTGAATCCACAATTATTAATGAATTTCGGAACCTTTCAGAATTTATTTACTCTACAAGAATTCTTTCCAAGGAGCTGTTTTCCCTGGCGTATTCACTTGTAGATTTTAATGTTGCATGCATTTTCTTTAATGAAAGAGATGATAAAAAGAAAAAATTTCTTCAATTAAGCATACAAAACGCTTCAGTTGAAGAAAGTGTTTTAATGGATATTAAAAAAGATTTTTTCAATGAAATTTTTCCTGATACCTATAAAAAAGAAGAATCAAGCTACGATATTGAAATTGTTGATGCTTTAATAAACGTTCATAACAAAGCGGAAAACATATCTGAATTCCACTCACGACTGGTTATACCGATAGCATACGCAAATAAAGTAATTGGCGGGATTGCATTTTACCACTTAAAATCTGAAAGGCTCAACAATAATAAAATATTTGAAATTATTGTCAAAGAATTAAAGATTTTAATGAGAATAAAGTGGCTTTATTCTGAAACCAAATACCTAGCCATAATTGACGGATTAACAGGTTTATATAACAGGCGGTTCTTTCAGCAGACCCTTGAAAGGGAATTTGCAAGAAGTAAACGGCATAAAACATGCTTAAGTCTTGCCATGTTTGATATTGACCATTTTAAAAAAGTAAATGATGTGTATGGCCATCAATTTGGCGATAAGGTACTTGCTGAAATATCGAAAATCATCAAATCATCCCTGAGAAAAACAGATTATATAGCCCGCTACGGAGGTGAAGAAATTATCCTGATCCTCCCGGAAACTACTACTGCACAAGCAAACATCCCAATAGAGCGAATAAGGGAAAAAATAGAAAGCAGGGAGTTTATGAACGGGAATGAAGCTGTTAAAATAACAATAAGCTGCGGAATTGCCGAAGTGGAAAGTGATGTAAATACACAGGAAGAACTGCTGGCAAGAACCGACAAAGCCTTATACGAATCAAAAAGAGCAGGTAGAAACAAGACAACCATATATAGTTAGGATTTTTTATGAGTATGAACGGGGATTTTTTGGCAATTCGCCCACTTTTAGAGGAAAAAGATACTGAACTATTTTTAATATTTAACCTTGCGGAAAAAACCTATGCTGTTCCTGCTGAAAAAATAAGGGAAATTGTGCAAATTCCTATCTGACCCCTTAAATTCAAATTCCCTGAATATATAATCGGGCTTTTGAATTTAAGGGGTCAGATAATAAACATACTCGACCTTTCTAAGTTATTAGGACTAGAATCCCAGACATACACCACCGACTATCAGGTATTGATCCTCGACTGCAACGAAAAATCTGTGGGGATCGTTGTGAGTTCCATAAAAGACGTCACTATGCTGGATAAAAAGTATTTCACTCCCCTTCCTTATAAGTCAAATGAAAAAATAATTACCGGCATTTATAAGCATGATGATTCTCTAATAGCTTTTCTGGACATAGAATTAATACTACAAAGCGTGGAAAATGTTGAAATAAATTCCATGGAAGTGGAAAAAGTAAGTATTCCTCAGAAATATTTTCCTACCGATCCTATTTCTAAAACAAAACTATTAAAAAGGGCTGAGAAACTGCAAAAGGAAGCCAGGGTTGATACAGGAAACCTTAACTATCAGGAAAACTACTTTATCTCATTTTGTATGGAGAAGGAAATATACGCCATTAACCTTAAATACGTTAAGGAAATAACCAAGCTCAAGCTTGTAAGTTTTGTATCCGTTCCCTGTGTGCCTGAATTTATTACCGGAATAATAAACCTGCGAGGAGAATTCATAACTATCGTGGATATAAAGTATTTCCTGCAAATCACTAAAACCCCGATTTCCGAAAAAACAAAGGTGATTGTTGTAAAAATATCCGACATCCAGATTGGAATACTTGTAGATGACGTATTCGACATAGAAAATATTCCAACAGAAAAAATGAATTTAAATATACAAACAAAATACGAGAAAAATAAATACACCCTGGCAGAGGTTCTACTACCTGATAACAAGGTAATGAGTATTTTCGACATGAAGAAATTTGTTGAGGACGAGCGACTGTTTATTGAGGATTCAGTTTAAATAGCTATTGTATCCTGGATACCCGCTCAAATATATCGGTGTATATGTTTAAATCAACAACATCTCTTGGGGTTAACTTGGATACATTAACGCTTGAATGAAGAATTTCAGCTTTCTTAAACACCTTCCCTACAGCTTCAGGACATATAATTGTTACACGATTTTTTCTTTCCGGTATTTCATACCCAAATACCTTACTAAACCCTAATTTCAGACATTGCAGCTTACTATATTTTTTCTTTGCCATTTCTGCCATAAGATTTTGAACCTGGGTTTGAACACTTTGTATTTTTTCCCTGGAATTATCAGTTAATGAACATAAATACGCTTTTCTTTCGTTAAAACGACTAGGCTTCGTTGGCAATCTTAGTACCTTATCTAACGGAAATATACCCATTCGCGATCTATCAATTTCTAAAATGTCCCTGTCATTAACCATTATTCCTATATGGCTTATTTTTCTGGAAGCTATATCCGTAATATACGTGGTTGGCTTGTTTGAAAAAGCAACAATATCACCAAACTGAGGTTTAGGTTTATCAATAAGTGTGCCTTGCTTTAACTCATTAAATGTTTTAACTAACTCATCTGCTATTTGTTTCCACGGTTTGCCAGATAAAATTATATCAAGATGGCTTTCGGGTTTTATGTCCAAACAGGCTCTAATTGTTTCTTTAGCTCCACGCAGCCCTTTTACCAACAACACTCCGGGATTCCAGTCATCCAACAAAGTATTGTTAGCTTCACCAACAATTTTTTTATAATCAGCACCAAGAAGCAATTTAGCTACACAATTTTTATTTACAGCATCAATCCTTATGCTGCCCTTAAACGAAGGTTTACGGGAAGGTGCATGTGAAGATATAGAAATTTGAGAAGACACATTTCCTGAAAGCATTGCTGTCTATTTTATCATATGTTTTTGACATTATACAAAACGTTTAAAGAACTTTACATTGTAAATAAGTTTAAATATTCATCCTTAAATATGCTTCAATAAACCCGTCCAGCTCCCCATTCATGACAGCCTCCACATTTCCGGTTTCATAGCCCGTACGCAGGTCTTTGACCATTTTGTAAGGATGAAACACGTAAGACCTGATTTGTGAGCCAAAATTCACATCCATAGCCTCACCTTTCAACTCTGCAACTTTCTTTTCATGTTCCGCCTGCTTTATTGCCAATAGTTTTGACGCTAGAAGCTGCATTGCTAACTCTTTATTCTGGGATTGAGAGCGTTCCTGTTGGCATTTAACAACTATGCCGCTGGGTTTATGCAGGATTCTTACTGCTGTTTCCACCTTATTAACATTCTGGCCGCCTGCTCCGCCAGCACGCATTGTGGTTACCTCAAGATCATCCGGGCTTATATCCACTTTAGATTCAATATCAACCATAACAGGACTTACTTCCAACGATGCAAAGCTGGTCTGGCGTTTGTTACTGGAATTAAACGGCGATAACCTCACGAGCCGATGCACGCCTTTTTCTGCTTTTGCGTATCCATAGGCATATTTGCCGCTTACTTTTATTGTTGCACTTTTAATTCCGGCTTCTTCACCTTGCGATGTGTCGAGGATTTCTGTTTTCCAGCCTCGTGACTCTGCCCACCTTAAATACATCCTAAGAAGCATTTCGGCCCAGTCCTGCGCGTCAGTGCCGCCAGCGCCTGCGTTAATAGTCAAAATCGCGTCAGAATCATCATATTCTCCGCCTAATTTTCTCTGGAGTTCCCATTTATCGAGTTCAGATTTTAGTTTTGCGATTTCCGCCTCGATTTCCGGGTATAAGGACTCATCCTGTTCTTCTTCCGCCAGTTCAATAAGGACCTCTATGTCGTCGGAGCGGGTTTTCCAATTATTATATTCTTCAATTCCTGATTTGAGGTCGCTTAATTCCCTGGATAATTTCTGCGCTTGCTGCTGGTCGTTCCAAATATCGGGGCTCTGGAGCCGGTTTTCCAGTTCAGCTATCTGGTTTTGAATTTTATCCGGGTCAAAGACAACCTCTTACCTGGGTAAGGGTTTCATTTATTTCTAATAATGCTTTTTTATATTCTATAGTCATGGTTTTCCTCCTTAAAAGATCTCATGATTTATTGTAACAAAATATTAAATTTTTGTTTTTAAATTATCAACTTTTTTTTCAGCTTACTTAGACTATTTGGAATGTGTAAATAAGTATTTTATAAAAAAAGGAGAATTATTTATGTTATCAAATTTAGGCATCCAAAGAAGCCAAGTTAACACTTTTGGAGCTCAATCAATTGAGCCAAGTGCTGTTAAACAAAAAATGAAGGAAACTAAAGAAGCTCTCAGTAATAGAAGACATTTTGATATTGCAGATGGCTCTTCTTCAAATTATGGTTTACAAGCAGTCTATCTTGCAGCTAAGAACAACATCTTATTAGAGCAACTAGTTGCTGACAAATTCGACCCTCAAGCATAGAACTTAAAAAGCTTTTACACTATTAACCCTGTCCGTGTGACAGGGTTAATTTAATTTTTACGTAATATTTTTTAATATTTTAACCCAAACATGTCAACTTATTTTTTCAGGGTACTTTACAAAATTGTTAGTTAAAAATTAAATTGTCCGATAAGGCAGAAAGGAATTAAAAATGACAGTTACTAACAACCTTAATTTAGGATCGCCTATAGTTCTAAGAGAAACAAACGACAGTGCCACAGAGCGAGGTGTCAAGGGGAATGAAAGCGTTGAGATGCGTTTATTTATTCCAAAGAAATTTAAAGGTAATGCATTAGGGGGCTATTCTGTAAAATGCGAGCCCACAGAAATAATTCTTGATAAAGATGGAAATAAGCCTGCAAAAGCTTTAGTATATGGCTCAGACGCAACTGATTTTGATATTTACGGCTAAACCCTACCGCTCTTGGCCCGCTCGGCGCCGCAGCATTTTTTGTATTTTTGGCCGCTGCCGCACGGACAGGCTTCATTTCTGCCGACTTTGTCGCCTTTCCTTACCGGTGAATTATCATCTTCAGACGGTGGAACAAACTTCTCCGCTGCTTTCATCAAATCCGTATCTATGGGCTTGTGGTCTTCATCCTGCTGATGCACTATCTGTACCTGGAACTTTGTCCTGTAAAGATGCGCAACAGTTTCCCGCTGGATTTCATGCATCATATTATTGAACATGCCAAAAGCTTCTCTTTTGTACTCAATAAGCGGGTCTTTCTGACCATATGCTCTCAAACCTATGCCATCACGCAACATGTCTATATTATGAAGGTGATCAATCCACTTGCTGTCAATAATTCGGAGAAGGGTATCGCGCTCCAGAGTCCTCATCATATTATCTTCAGATCCTATGGCTTGAGGGTCAGCAACGCTGCTGTGCTCCTTGAGTACAGTATTGTAAAAATCAATTACCTGCTTTTCCTGCTCTTTATATGCATCTACTGCAAGAGTTTTTAGCATATTATGAGCATCTTCATATTTTAGATTTCTGATATCTTCAACACTTACCCTGTCGGATAACTGCGGAACAACTGAATGTACAGCCTTAACAAGAGAGTGTAAATCTTCATCCACATACTCAGCAGGCTTCATTTCAGGGTTTATATAGCTGGAAATTATTCGCTCAATTTCTTTCTCAACCATATAAATAATATCTTCATAAACATTCTCCCCTTCAAGCACCTTTCTTCTCTGCTTGTAGAAGAGTTCTCTCTGCTGATTTATGACATCATCGTACTGCAGAACCTGTTTTCTTGTGTCAAAGTGGTAAGTTTCGACTTTTTTCTGTGCAGATGCTATCTGTGCAGAAACTATGGACGATTCAATCGCCATATCTTCTTCCACTTTAAGCATTTCCATAAGTCCGGATATTCTTTCACCGCCAAATATCCTCATAAGACTGTCTTCAAGGGACAGGAAGAATCTTGTAGAGCCAGGGTCGCCCTGTCTGGCCGCCCTACCCCTTAGCTGATTATCAATACGCCGTGATTCGTGTCTTTCAGTACCTATTACATAAAGCCCGCCTGCTTCCACAACCTGCTTATGTTCTTCTTCGGTTATTTGATAGGCTTCTTCAAGAGCTTCTTCTTTATCCATGCCTTTTTCAATCATTTCCTTGGCGAGGAATTCCGGGTTACCGCCGAGGATGATATCTGTTCCGCGGCCTGCCATGTTCGTTGCTATTGTGATAGCCTCGTACCGTCCTGCCTGGGCAATAATCGCTGCTTCTTTTTCATGATGTTTGGCGTTTAAAACATTGTGTTTTAACCCTTTTTTAGTGAGCATTTTTGACAAAACTTCTGATTTATCAATACTTATCGTACCTACCAGAATAGGTCTTCCCTTTTCATGCTCGGTTTCTATTTCTTCAACTACTGATTTATATTTTTGCAGCTCGGTTTTATAGATAACATCAGGGTGATCTTTCCTGACATCTTTTCTGTTCGTTGGAATTGAAGTTACTTCAAGGTTATAAATCTTTCCAAACTCAGCTTCTTCTGTCAAAGCTGTACCTGTCATGCCAGCCAGTTTAGGATAAAGCCTGAACAGGTTCTGGAAAGTAATACTTGCCAGCGTCTGGCTTTCATCCTGGATTTTAACTCCCTCTTTGGCTTCTACTGCCTGGTGAAGCCCGTCACTCCAGCGCCTTCCGTCCATGAGCCTGCCGGTGAATTCATCAACTATAACTACCTGTCCGTCTTTTATCACATAATCGGTATCCCTATTGTATAATTCCTTGGCTTTAAGCGCCTGCAACAGGTAATGGGCAAGCATTTCCGACGGATCAAACAGGTCTTTTACGTTTAATAACTCCTGTGCCTTATCAATGCCATCCTCATTCAAGATAATGTTTTTATGCTTTTCTTCCAGCTCATAATCTATATCTTTTTCAAGCAATGGTGCTATTCTTGCCATTGTTTTGTATGTTTCAGCTGATTTGCCCAGCTTTCCACTTATAATTAAAGGCGTTCTCGCTTCATCTATAAGAATACTGTCCACTTCGTCAACGATTGCAAAGTTATACGGTCTTTGTACGCACTGTTCAATGCTTCCTGCCATATTATCCCGCAAATAATCAAAACCAAATTCATTGTTTGTTCCGTAAGTGATATCAGCTGCATAAGCATTTTTCTTTTGCTCGAAAGATTCCGACGACCATCCAGACGATAAAACAAGGCCAACACTAAACCCCAGGAATTTATAAATACGACCCATCCACTCGCTGTCACGCTTTGCCAGATAGTCGTTTACTGTAACTATATGCACACCTTTCCCAGTTAGCGCATTAAGGTATGCAGGAAGAGTCGCAACAAGGGTTTTACCCTCACCGGTTCTCATTTCAGAAATTTTACCCTGATGCAAAGTCATTCCGCCAACAAGCTGCATGTCAAAATGCCGCATATTAAGAACTCTTTTTCCTGCTTCCCTGACTACTGCAAACGCTTCAGGAAGAAGTGAGTCAAGAGTTTCACCCTTTTGATACCGTGACTTAAATTCGTCAGTCTTCGCTCTTAACTGCTCATCACTTAAACTGCTGATCTCAGGTTCAAGGGTGTTTATATACTCTACTGTGGGTTGTATCTGCTTGAGTTTCCTCTCATTTGGATCCCCAAATACTTTTAATAATAGTTCAATCATAATGTTAAATTTTATCACACACAAAAATTTATTTATGTAAATTTACCTATATATATGGACAATATTAAAGGATATAATGTTCCACATTAACAATTTTTCTGATAATATATATACTTTGATATGAATTAAAGGAGGCATTATGGGCGAAAATACAATTTATATAGTAGATGTAACCAACAGGGATGGTGTCCAAACTTCAAGACTTGGACTTGCAAAACTTCAAAAAACAATGATTAACCTCCTGCTTAATGACATGGGAATTACCCAGTCAGAATTCGGCTTTCCAAATACCCGTCACGAAATTAATTACCTCAATGCCAATCTGCAACTGGTAGACAGAGGAGTTATCACAAAAACTAAGCTGAGCGGCTGGATGAGAGGACTGGCAAGTGATGTATATGAATCATTCCAAAATGTCCCAAGGCTCCAGCATGTAAACCTTTCAGTTTCCACTTCCGACCAGATGATACAGGGTAAATTCAGGGGCAATAAATCAAAAGACGACATAATAAAAAGTATGACTGACGCTGTTGAAGCAGCGTTGGCTTGCGGCGCATTAACAGTAGGCGTTAATTCTGAAGACGCTTCCAGGACAGATGAAGAATTTTTAATCAGATTTGCAAAAGCAGCAAAAGATCACGGTGCGCACAGGATCAGATACTGCGATACCCTTGGCTATGATGATCCTCATACAACCTATCACAGAATACATAACCTTGCTAAAGCTGTAGAACTGCCAATAGAACTTCATTATCATAATGACCTTGGAATGGCGGCAGCTAACTCAGTGATGGGCGCGAAAGCAGCTATTGATGCGGGAGTTGATGCTTATATTAACACCGCAATAAACGGTATGGGCGAAAGAGCAGGAAATGCTGATCTTGTATCCTGCATACTGGCAATATTAAAATCAAGCGGATTTAACGGTAAATATAAACTTGATCCAAATATTGATCTTTGTACAGCCTGGACCCTTGCAAAATATACCTCCTACGCATTTGGAGTACCGCTTCCTATTAACCAGCCAGCTGTTGGCGATAACGCATTCGCGCATGAATCAGGAATCCACGCTGATGGCGCTTTAAAAGACAGAAGAAACTATGAATTATATGACTTCGAAGAGCTAGGAAGAGGCGAACCCGAAGTGGTTGAAACCGGAAGACTAATTACCGTTGGAGAATACGGCGGAATTAAAGGTTTCAGAAACGTTTATGAAAAACTTGAAATAGAATTTAAGGATGAAGACGAAGCAAGAAATATACTTGAGCTGGCAAGGTATGCTAACGTACATACACAAAAGCCGCTTCTGGACAACGAGCTGAAATTTATCCACAATTACCCTGACATTGCAGCAAAATTAATGACTGTAACTCCTTACTATGTGCCGAGTGGGGCTCTTAAACAAAGAGTTGAGAAATCCCAATCCCAAAAGGTACAGGAAGAACAAACTCTTTGCGAAGTAACTGAAAATCAGGGAATACAGTGTAATTAAGAGGTTTATTAATGGGAAAAACAATAGCGGAAAAAATAATCGGCGAACACTCAGGAAAAAAAGTTACAGCCGGGGAATTTGTGGTGGCTAACGTAGACGTTACAGCAGTGCAGGACGGCACAGGCCCACTAACTATTCAAGAAATACAAAAAATTAATCTTGAGCAGGCCAAAAACCCCTCAAGGACAATTTTATTCATCGATCACGCCGCACCAAGCCCAAGAAAAGAGCTTTCTAACGCTCATAAAATACTCAGGGATTTTGCAAAGAAAACAGGCGCAATCCTGTCAGAAGTCGGCGAAGGCGTATGTCACCAGCGACTTGTGGAAGACTTTGTTAATCCGGGAGAAATATTGGTTGGCGCTGACTCACATACTTGCACATCAGGAGCACTGGGAGCATTTGCTACAGGCATGGGATCAACTGATGTTGGTATTGCTATTGCACTCGGCAAAACCTGGCTCAAAGTGCCGGAAACTTTTAAAATTGACGTACACGGCAGCTTTCAGCAGGGTGTTTATGCAAAAGACTTAATTCTGCACTTAATCGGCTTAATAGGCGCTGACGGCGCAACATATAAAGCCCTTGAATTCACCGGTGAAACCATAAGAAAAATGCCTATGACCGACAGGTTCTGCCTGTCCAACATGGCAGTTGAGGCCGGAGGCAAAGCAGGCCTCATCGCATCAGATGAAATTACCCGTCAATACCTCATTTCCAGAGGCCGTGGCGACAAATTCCGGCCGATCGACTCTGACCCGGACGCTGTATATGAAAGGGTGATAAACATAGATGCATCAAAGCTCGAACCCACGGTTTCCTGCCCGCATACAGTTGATAATACAAAGCTGGCCAGGGAATTAAATGATGTGAAGGTTGACCAGGTGTTTATCGGTAGCTGCACAAACGGAAGAATTGAGGATTTACGCATAGCAGCAAACATTTTAAAAGGCAAAAAAGTGCATAAAGATGTGAGGCTGCTGGTAGTACCCGCCTCAAGAGAAATATTTATCCAGGCTTCAAGAGAAGGCTTGCTGGAAATCTTTGCAGAAGCAGGCGGTGCAATAAACACACCGGGATGCGGGCCATGCGTTGGTGTTCATGCAGGGATTCTGGGTGACGATGAAGTGTGTCTTGCCACCCAGAACAGGAACTTCCAGGGTAGGATGGGGAACCCTAAAGGGTATATCTATTTAAGCTCGCCAGCGACTGCGGCATTTAGCGCGCTAAGGGGAAAAATTTCTGATCCAAGGGAGGTATTAGTAAAATGATTAAACAAGGAAAAGCATGGAAATTCGGCGATGATATAAGTACAGACCACATAGCTCCCGGAAGACTATTCCACTTGCGGACAAACCTTCCTGAGCTGGCAAAACACGTACTTGAAGATGCAGACCCGGAATTCGCGCAAAAAATGAGCGTCGGCGACTTTGTAGTTGCAGGGAATAACTTTGGGCTGGGTTCTTCTAGAGAGCACGCCCCGCAGGTATTAAAAATTGCAGGAGTTAATGCGGTTTTAGCAAAATCCTTTGCAAGAATATTCTTTAGAAATGCGATTAATATCGGGCTTTTGCTTGTAGAGTGCAATACTGACATGATTAATCAGGGCGATGAACTTGAACTCGACCTTGCAGCAGGAATTATAAAAAATAAAACACAGGCAACAAAGATTAAAGCGACTCCATTGCCTGATGTTATGATAAAAATCCTCAATGATGGCGGATTAGCCAAACATATTGAAAAATACGGTGATTTTCAGCTGGTTTAGTCTTGATAGCTTAAATGCCCGATTTTCTTATATGGGTTATTGGTATAAGAATCTTGTTCCAGAGTTATTTCTCTAAGGCCTGGATGTTGTAAATCAATAGCTTTTACCTCTCCATCTTTCACATTACTAACTAAATAGTTAGTTACACCGAAGCAGCCAGTATTTTTAGTCAGTACATCACCTTCTTGTACTTTTTGATCTCCTGTAACTGTTTTGAAGCTTAAACCATCTACAATCCTAGGACGTTTTTCCCTTTCCAATGTCATTCTTCCAAAACATACATTTTTAGAAGATATTGAACTTAACATACACTTTTTCTCCATATATTTGTAACCCACATATTTTTTAAGTAAGCTAAAAAGGAAAATTGCTAAAATTAACTGAAAATTTTAAGTTATGTAAAGAGGAGAATATAATGCACAACATAACCCTAATACCCGGTGATGGCATAGGTCCTGAGATTACAGAAGCGATGCTTACGGCAGTAGAAGCCACAGGCGTTAAAATAAATTGGGAACGAGTAGAAGCAGGCGCAGATGTTATAGACAAATACGGCACACCCCTGCCTGAACATGTACTAGAATCAATAAGAAAAAATAAAGTGGCAATAAAAGGCCCATTAACTACACCAATCGGCACAGGATTCAGGAGCGTAAACGTAGCACTAAGAAGAGAACTTGACCTTTACACATGTTTAAGACCAGCCAAATCCATCAAAGGCGTTAAGTCCAGGTTCGATAATATAGATATAGTCATAGTAAGAGAAAATACAGAAGACCTCTATGCAGGAATTGAACGCCAGATTGACAAAGACACAGCCGAATCCATCAAAAGGATCACCAGAGGCGCATCTGAAAGAATCGCCAAATACGCATTTGAGTATGCGGTTAAAGAAAACAGAAAAAAAGTAACTGCTGTTACAAAAGCCAATATCTGCAAGTTTTCCGATGGGCTTTTCCTTGAAGCCTGCCAGAAAATAGCTCAGAATTATCCTCAAATAGATTATGAAGAGCGGCTAATCGATAATATGTGCATGCAACTTGTACAAAAACCCGAATTATACGATGTTCTCGTACTACCAAATATGTACGGTGACATAATTTCCGACCTGGCCGCAGGACTTATAGGCGGGCTGGGTATTGCGCCAGGGGGAAATATTGGGGACGGAATAGCTTTATTTGAACCTGTTCATGGCAGCGCGCCAAAATATAAAGGACTTTACAAAACAAACCCCACCGCATTAATTCTTTCTGCTGTAATGATGCTGAAGTATATAGGAGAGACAGAAGCGTCAGAGCGACTCTATAAGGCAGTTGCGGATGTTATTGGGGAAGGGAAAACAGTGACCTACGACCTCGGAGGCAGCGCTTCAACTCTTGAAATGGGAAAAGCTATTGCCGAAAAAGTGTAATGTTAACAATTATTAATAAAACTTCTTATTTTCCAAAATAAGTGTTGATTGTACAATTAAATAGGCATATAATAAGTATATAATTTGCACTTAATAATCAGAGGTGAAAAATGGTTAATGTTGACCGGATTAATTCTATTGTTTTTGACCTTAAGCAATCTGTGGAAGATTTAGGAAATGAACTGAAATTAATGATCATCGACTCTCAAAATTTAAATCAAAGAATTAGAGTACTTGAAGAAAAATACGAATTAGAACAAGAATAAAAACCTATGGAATAAAAAACCTATGAAACTTAAAGCCAGCCTGTTAGGCTGGCTTTTTATTAGAAATCCCCGGCTTCAATTTTGTTTAGACCTTTTCGTTACCTATATATATAAAAACTAAATATTAATTATATTTTAATAATTTAGAATTTTTGTTACAAAAATTCAAATTTCTGCTTATTAAAATCTGGTAATGGTTAAAAAGTAACTGTTTTCTTGGGGCCGAGCGAAGCTCGGCCCCAAGAAGTGGGCTGGTGACCCTTCGGGTCACCAGCCCACAAAAAATAATACAAATATGAATCAAAATTTGAGTGCTCCCTAAAATCCAAATACGGTATTTGAATGATGATTTATACGCTGGTGTCATTAAAATCAATATTAGGGAATTAATCAGGTATTGGTCTATAATGATGAGCACATCATCAAATGTAAATTTTAATCTTTTTAATCAGAGCAAGCAAAAAAAGCTGTCTGACGCTGATGTTAGTACATTTTGGAATAAGTACGAAAATGATCGTAGTGATAAAGAAGTACGGGATAAATTAATAATTCAATACATATACCTTGTAAAATATGTTGCCGGAAGGTTAAGAATCAGCCTGCCAGCAACTATTTCTACTGAAGACATCTCAAGTTATGGAGTGGAAGGACTTATTGACGCAGTGGAAAAATTTATTCCAAGCAAGGGAGTGAGATTTGAAACATATGCCCTTTTAAGGATACGCGGCGCTATTATAGACAGGATAAGAAGCCTTGACTGGGTTCCCAGGGGAGCACAAAAAAGATATAAACAAATCCAGGCATTTATTTCTGAATACCAAAACAAATTCGGCAAAGCGCCAAATACAGAACTGATTGCAAAACATCTTGAAATATCAAAAGAAAAAGTGGAGGCTTCCATGCTTGAAATGGAAAGTAACACCATGGTTTCAATTTATGACAGAAGGGATTCATCCCCGGACGGAATCGAGCTGATAGACACGATTCAGGATAAAAAAGTTGATGATCCTCTTGCACAATTAGAAAACCGGGATGTTAAAAATGAACTCTCCAGAGCGTTATCGAATCTGCCTGAAAGAGAAAGAATGATTCTTGCGCTTTACTATCACGAGAATATGACCCTGAAAGAAATCGGCACTACCTTAACTATATCCGAATCACGGGTTTGCCAGCTCCATGCGCAGGCTATTATGAAATTAAGGAAACTTTTAAGTTCAAAAGACGTACGATCAAAGAGTACTTTTAAATGAGCGAAAATATAAGAGAAAATGCAAGGTTAGCCTATGGATTGGCCTATTCATCAGCCTCTAAAGGTTATCTTGGAGCAATTTTAATAACTGATTACAAGGGATTTCCCTTGGAATTCCGATACACTGATCCTATTGTGCCGACTAAAATCCAACAGGTGCTTTATGGAGAAGGGCTGGAAAAATATTTAAAAATTGATGTAATTACTGACAGCCTAGTTAAGGCACTGTCAAAGGATATTTCGGTATTATTTGTCCAGGATGAAGACTTACTTGAGTACAAAGGCAAAGAAATCCCGATAGTCAGGTTGTCTTCCACCAAAATGGCTCCCTTATCCGGCCCAGGAGACCACCAGAAATTAAAGAGCAATGAACTTCTTCTCCAAACCTCACATGCTCAGAATCCGGTAAGGCTGTTGTTCAAGGAGGATTTTAAGTGCGAGGGGCCTGATTTCGAGGCCATTATTGAAAAAATAATCAAAGCAGGCAACTTTATGGATGTTGACGAGCCATTAATGCGTATACAAAAAACATTGGAACTTGTTTGCGAACAGAAGTTATAATTTTATTATTATGGAACTATGGTATAAAGACGCAATAATAT
>Ga0209417_1000669_pt1 | contig 75348 bp, 66 predicted proteins | sample RifGroF2_FD_184002 | JGI IMG/M metagenome (GOLD analysis project Ga0209417, IMG submission 184002) | Groundwater microbial communities from Rifle, Colorado, USA - Groundwater F2 (SPAdes) (version 2) | ecosystem: Environmental > Aquatic > Deep subsurface > Groundwater | place: Rifle, Colorado... | reverse complement strand
AATTAATTTTAAAAGAATTGGTAACAAATCTTTCTTTTAAACGGGAAAGTATCCGTTCTCTGTTTTCTTCTTGATAAGCGATCGAAAACGGTTCATGTTCAATTGCATTTTTCGGAAGCTCAACAAAATTGGCATACGCATTGTTGCAATGGAGGACAATTCCTTCTTCATCAACAATTCGCATTCCATCAGCGGATTTGTCCCACACTTCTTTATAGGTGTGTTCAATTGTTTCAATGGTTTCTTTACCCAGATTATCCAAGTTTTTCTTTTGGCGCATTAATATTCGGAGGAAAAAAGTTAAGGCTTTTTTCCCGGCGGCATCAAGTTCACCGGTTTCAAAAAATTTCTGTATTGACGTTTCGTCAATTTTCTTGACAAAGTATTTTAAATCGATAATATCCATGCGCGCCTAATTTACTTCTTGTAGAGTTCCTTTAGATGTGAAAGTAAAACTATAAAATTTTCATGTTAATTCAAATTTATCTTCATCCCGTTATCATTTAGTCCCTTTATATTATCGAAAGACTTTTTAAGAAGTTAAGAAGATTGTTTCTAAACCTCAAAAGCCGTAATTTTTGCCCATTAAATTTTATCTACATTAAGGAGTTTTTTAATGCGAATTAAACCTTTTCAAAATGAGCCGCTGCTTGATTTTACTAATCCTAAAAATATTTCTAAACAAAAGGAAGCTTTAAAAGCTGTCCGTAAAAAATTAGGAAAAACTTATGAGCTGATCATCAACGGTAAAAAGATCAAAACCGACCAGACATTTAATTCATACAATCCATCTGACAAAGATGAAGTAATTGCCACCTTTTATAAAGGGACAAAAGAGTTAGCAAATTTTGCAGTCGAAAGCGCGAATAAAGTTTTTCAAACATGGAAATATACTTCACCTTCAGAAAGAGCAAATTACCTTTTTAAAGCTGCAGCAATTGCCAGAAAGAAACGATTTGAAATTAACGCTTATATGATTCTTGAAATAGGCAAAAACTTTGCTGAAGCAGATGCTGATACAGCAGAAGCGATTGATTTCCTTGATTTTTACGGGCGCGAAATGCTCCGTTATGCTGAAAAACAACCAATCACTCCAATTGCCGGAGAAAAAAATGAACTCGTTTACATTCCTCTCGGAGTTGCTGTCGTCATTCCGCCATGGAACTTTCCCTTTGCAATTTTAGCCGGAATGTCTTCCGCGGCAATCGTTTCAGGAAACACCGTTGTATTAAAACCATCAAGTGATACACCCATGATGGGAAAAGTATTCTGCGATATTATGGAAGAAGCCGGTTTACCGAAAGGTGTATTGAACTTCTTACCCGGCTCCGGTGGAGAAGTTGGCGATACTTTAGTTGGACATCCAAAAACACGTTTCGTTTCGTTCACCGGTTCGATGGAAGTTGGGATACATATTAATGAGTTAGCCGCAAAAGTACAACCAGAACAAATTTGGCTTAAACGTGTTGTTGCGGAAATGGGCGGCAAAGATACTATCATAGTTGATAGTGAAACAAATGTTGATACTGCTGTCCAGGGTGTTGTAGCTTCTGCATTCGGATTCCAGGGACAAAAATGTTCCGCTTGTTCACGCGTTGTGGTTGATAAATTAATTTATAAATCTTTTATTGAAAAATTGAAAACAGAAGTGGACAAAATTGAAGTTGGAGTAGCTGAAGAAAATTATCGCATGGGACCTGTCTCAAACGCAACTGCTGAAAGAAATATTCTTGGTTACATTGCAATCGGTAAAAAAGAAGGGAAACTTCTTTGTGGTGGCGAAAAAGCCGCGGGTAACGGATTTTATATCAAACCAACTGTCTTCACGGACATTAAACCTCTCGCTGTTATTTCGCAAGAAGAAATTTTCGGTCCGGTGTTGGCAGTTATAAAATCCAACAATTTTGATGATGCTTTAAAGATTGCAAATAATACAAGATATGGATTGACCGGTGCAGTATATACCAACAATCGCCAGAAACTTGAGAAAGCTAAAAAAGAATTGCTCATCGGTAATTTGTATTTTAACCGGAAGTGTACCGGCGCTATGGTTGGCGGACATCCGTTTGGCGGTTTTAATATGTCGGGAACCGATTCAAAAGCCGGCGGAAGAGATTACTTACTTCTTTTCATGCAAGCAAAATTGATGAGTGAGAAAATATAAAGTTTAAAGTTACAAGTGGAAAGTAAAAAGTTCATTCTTTCCACTTTCAACTTTCTACTCTTAAATGATAATAATTTTATAACTAAATAAAGGAATAAACAGAACAATGAAAATTCATGAGTATCAAGCAAAAGAATTATTAAAAAAATTCTCCGTTCCGGTGCAAGACGGATTTGCAATTAAGCATTTAGATGAATTTGAAAAAGCTATTCAGCAGTTGAAAAGCCAGGGAATAAATCAATATGTGGTTAAATCGCAAATACACGCCGGTGGTAGAGGAAAAGGAAAAGTTTATAATCCGGAAAACCGAAATGAAGTTATTCTTGAAGGCGGCGTAAAGTTCACAACCTCTGTTGAGAAAGCCCGTGAATATGCAGAGAAAATTCTCGGCAATCTCTTGGTAACACATCAAACCGGAAGTGAAGGTAAGATCGTTAAAACTCTTTTTATAGCCGAAGGTTTGGATTATGTAAAAGAGTTTTATCTCGGAATACTCCTTGATAGAACCGTTTCCCAAAATGTTATCATGGCATCTACCGAAGGTGGAGTAGAAATTGAAAAAGTCGCCGCCGAAACACCTGAAAAAATTATTAAAGTTTGGGTTGATCCGGCAATTGGACTTCAACCGTTTCAAACACGCGAATTAGCATTTGCTCTTGGTCTAAGCGGAGATAATTTTAAGAATTTCCAGAAATTCATTAAACAACTTTATGCTGCATACGAGGCAACCGACGCTTCCCTTCTTGAAATTAATCCTTTAGTAATAACAAACGATAACAGAATTGTCGCTCTCGATGCAAAAATGAACATTGACGACAACGCTCTTTTCCGTCATCCTGATATTATGTCTTACCGAGATTTAGGCGAAGAAGATCCGCTTGAAATTGAAGCATCCAAATATAATTTGAATTATATTAAACTTGACGGAAACGTTGGCTGTATGGTTAACGGCGCCGGACTTGCAATGGGAACGATGGATATTATTAAACTTGCCGGTGGTGAACCTGCTAACTTTTTAGACGTCGGCGGTGGAGCAAATAAAGAAACCGTTGCAAATGGTTTTAAGATCATCCTTTCCGACCCGAATGTTAAAGCAATTTTGATTAACATCTTCGGTGGAATTGTCCGCTGCGACCGCGTTGCTGCAGGAGTTATTGAAGCAACGAAAACGGTTAATGTAACTATCCCAATTGTTGTAAGGCTTGAAGGAACAAACGCGAAAGAAGCCGGAGTCCTTTTAAAAGAATCCGGTTTAAACTTTGAAGTTGCAACTACTTTAAAAGATGCTGCGGAAAAGGTTACTGCGATTTTGAAGAAGTAAACTGTCTAGAGTGTCCTCCGAGGTCTATGTACTTTAGAGGCTGTATACATATCGAACAAAACCGTTACGCCGGCGGGGTACAGCTAAAACGGTTTAAATACTCTAATCTTTTTGCATTAACACCCCGATAAATCGAGGTGTTAATGTAACAAATCAATCCCTAAATTATTTGATTAGTAGTCTTGAATATTCACATAGTCAAACTTTTGCCGCAAGTTGTAATACTATTAGCATAAGAACTAATGATACGGCTACGAAACCAACATTGTAAATCATACTTAATAATTTTTCTCTTTTCTTAACTAATTTTTGTCCAAGATCGTAATCCAAATCGTTGTTGATATAATCGCCGTCAGCTAAGTACCAACTTTTACATCTGTTGTTATCCATAATTGAAATCTCCTATTATTTAATTACCGACATTTTCTTTATCTGAGTAAAATTGTTTGTTTCAATTTTATAGAAATAAACTCCACTTGATAGTTTACTCGCATCGAATTCCACTTGATGGAAACCTGCCGGTTTTTCTTCATTTACTACTTCAGCTACTTCTTCACCAAGTAAGGAAAATATTTTAAGAGTAACTTTACTCGCTTCAGGTAGCGCGAATTTAAGGGTGGTAACCGGGTTAAAAGGATTGGGATAATTTTGTAAGAGTTCGTATTTGAGTGGCGTAGCAATGTTTATATTAACCTCTTTGCTGTAATCAAATTTGCCGTCATTATCCACAATTTTTAATCGATAGAGGTAACTTCCTGTTTGGCGGACAAAATCTTTCAGTTCGTAATCCTTAGGTGAGTTTGAGTTACCACCGGCAGCCATGAACCCGATTTTTTCCCATTCACAACCACAATCTTTTAACCTACGTTCTATTTCGAAACCATAACTGTTTAGTTCCGCTGCGGTTTTCCATTTAAGTACAATAGCATTATTTTCGATAGCGCCTGAAAAAGAAACTAACTCAACCGGGAGAGCATTTCCCCCTGTCGATCCGATTGCCCATTCGCTTAAACTTGTAACATTATTTGCTCGTAAATGTGTCGCGTCAACAAGGGTGTATTCTGTCCATGTAGTCCATGGGTGATTACTGTCCACTCTTTTTAGAATTCTTAAATTTGCTGAGTTACTTATTCCGGTAATATCTGCTAAATCAAAAGTTAAACTGCATGTAAATGTATCAAGCGCTGTAGAAAGATTCCAATATAGCTGACTTATTGCGTCAATTCCACTTGGTAGGTCACCAACAGGAGTTGTCATGATCTGATTAGCGAAAACGCCATTCCCCTCAGTACCGCCAAAAGAGGTTGACGTAAAATTGTACACTACATCAGAACTTGGCAGACTGATAGTCTCATTGATCCCACCTCCCTCTGTAGCAACTGAACCGGAAGATTGGTTTGACACGTATGGAGCCGGTTTTAATTTGATTGTTATATCGTATGCACCATAGCAGGATTGGACAACTGGACTTGAGGAGACAGCGTCAAAATCAATCTGCCCGGTATTAAATGGGTCAAATTCTTTTACCCACAACGGATCACTTGAAGCGGAATTAATTTTTGCCCATCCGGTTGAGGTAATCACTCCCGTTTGATAATTAACACTCATGACAGTTCTATATGAGTCAAAGACCAATTTATTCATGTCATCAACTTTAAGATAGCCGTCACTTCCTGTATAAACTCGACTATCGGAATCGGGACAAGCACTGGTGAAGCCACTCAATCCCCCGGCGCCAAGATAAAATGTAATTCCACTTGTAGTACTAACTAAATTTGTCTGCTCTTCAGTTGAAGAAGTAGTCGTAACTACCCCACTGCCTGTATATATGGAACAATCACAGTTATTCCCGTTCGTTCCACCAATGACATTAAATTCAGTTCTTACATAAGCTGTAACACTACTGCCATTTATCGCTCCACATGCATAAGACCCGCATTCTTTTATTCCCGGAGTATCTGTAGCGTATGACCACATTACCGGACCGCCTCTTCCCTTAGTTTGCCAACCATCCACAAGAATTGTGATATACTTTGAAAATACTTGATGGTAATTGCCGCTGTTATTATTATAATTTATAGCGAGCAAGTCAGCTTCTGAAGCAGAAGGTGCGGCGACGGTGGTTGTAAAAACATAGTATTTATTGTTTGCTGTTGCCGTTACTCCACCTCCTGGAATGATAGCTGTATAAGAAGTTCCGCTACCTGTTGCTTCTGATGAGATTATAGAAGTTGCCCAGTTGTCAGTCGTATATCTTACGAATACTCTTTCTTCAGGGGATTTACTCCCGCTTAAAGTGATATATACATTCATACTTGTACCGGTGGATTGAAAATTATCTGTAACTCCGGTTATAGTTACCGGAGTTGCCGATAACTCTTGAATTGAAAAATTTGTGTTTGAGTTGCTGTCATCTTTTTTTGCTTTAAGAACGTAATATTTTCCGCTGCTTATTGCAAAATAAATTGATCCGTCAGCACCCATGTTAGCGTTATAGTAGGAATTCCAAATGGCACCGCCGCCGGTATATTGCATATTAGATGTGCTATTGTTTTTCCAAAATCCTTGTCCATCTGTGCTTGAACTTGATTCTCCAAGTTTGAAATATTGGTTTGTAGTTGAAGTTGCTTGAAACTGCCATTTATAGGAACTTCCAAGCCCACTTATCCCTTGAGTCCCTAGTGTCCAATTCCAACCGGAACCGTTATCATCTCCGAAAATATAATCGGGACTTGACTGCGCATGCACACATACCTGTAGCATGAAAAGTAAAACAAATGCTTCCATAAATTTCTTGCATTTGTAAAGCAGCGTTGAAAGTATTGAGTTTTTCATCTTAGTTCTCCTTATTGGTTAAAATAATATTTTTAATTGCTGATAATTTTTCTTTAGGAATGAAAGCCACAACTCCCGAATCAAATGCTTTTTTCTTCAAATCAGCATCCTCAAATTGAGATACCATAATAATTTTTGCCCCGCCATCATTTTCTTTTATTTTTTTTACAGCTTCTATACCTGTTATACCGCGCATTTTATAATCCATCAATACCCAATCTGGTTTGTAAGTTTTGTAAATTGTAATCGCGTTTTCACCGGATGTTGATTCGTAAAAAGTATCAAACAGTGAAGAGAAAATCGATTTTTCCAATTCACGAATTCCATGATGGTCATCAACGAGTAATACTGTCATAAGTTCTCCTATTTGCATGGTTAAACTTGGTGATTAAGCAAAAAGGATAAAATAGAGATGACTACTCATTCTCTATAAGTAGGAATACTTAGATGTGATATGAATGAGGGATGATGGTTAATGGGTGATGTATGAAGGGAATAATAATTCCAAAGCACAAAAAGTATATCTCAATAATCAAGTTCAATAAATTTAAATGTCGTTACAATCGTATTCGTGTTAGAAATAATTTGTTTTTTGGAATTTGTACTTTGGATTTTTTTAGAAGAGTTGTTTGTTTTCCAGCGCGAATTTTAAGAGGGCGTTACTGCCATGGATGGAAAGTTTGTTACAAATGTTCATCCGGTGATTCTCAACTGTACGGACGCTGATAAATAATTTATCAGCTATTTCTTTGCTCGTTTTATCTTCTGCTATTAGTTGAAGTATTTGTTTTTCCGTTGGAGTTAATTTATCAATCGCCGATTTCTGTTTCTCATCTATTTTCAATACCGTACTTCGATTGACCAAATAATCAGAAATGACCGGACTTATATAATATTTTCCGTCAGCAACAGACTGAATACAATCAAGAATATCTTTTACCGCACATTCTTTTAATATATATCCTTTTACTCCCAAGTCCATCGCCTTATTAAAAAGTTCTTCCTCGTTATACATCGTTAGAAAAATAATATTAACCTTGAGTGCCTCAGATTTAACTTTTTTAGCGATATCAAATCCGTTCATTCCCGGCATATTAATATCTAAGATTGCAATATCGGGAGTCAATTCTTTAATCAGATCAAAAGCAACATTTCCGTTCTCTGCTTCTCCGCAAATAGAGAAGCGGGTTGTGGAGGTTATTAGATCAACCAGACCTTTTCTGAAGATAGGATGGTCATCAGCAATAATTAATTTAGGTTTGTTATTCATTGTGGTTAATAGGAATTGTTATTGTTAGTGTGGTTCCTTCGCCCCTCTTCGAGTTTATGAGAACATTTCCATTTAGATATTTTACACGCTCGTTTAAACTTCTTAATCCAAATCCTTCGGAGGATATTTTGAAATTTTGAATTTTAATTTGATCAATCCCGATTCCGTCATCCTGTATCAAAAGTAAAACATTTTTTTTGTTTTTACTGATGGAAATTAATACTTTTTTAGCGTTTGCATGTTTAATAATATTATTCAATCCCTCTTGAACAATACGATAAATATTTACCTCATTTTCTGGACTAAAAATACCATCAATATCATCAAATGAAGTTGTGCATGAAAGAGATGAAGAACTTTCGAACTTATGGATCATCGCTTGCAACGTTTTTGTAAGTCCAATCTTATCTAAAAGATTAGGGTGCAAATGGTGAGTAATATTCCTTATCTCCTGTATCGAATCTGCCGCAGTTTCATCTATTGCTGCTAAATGTTCTTTTATTTTATCAACGTTTTCATTCATTAATCCCACTTGCGCCCGATTGGTTATTATCAATAAATTTTGACCAATACCGTCGTGAAGCTCAGAAGCGATTCTTTTTTTCTCTGCTTCTTGAAAATCGATTAATTGTTTAGAAAATTTTTGTTGAAGTTTCGACTCACGTTTTAATTGCTTCATTTTCATTTTGAAAAAAAATGTAACGAGTGATAAAATAAAAATCAGTACGAATGTATTAAACCACCATGTACGCCAAAATGGTGGAGCTATAGTAATCCCGATAGTTATCCCTTTATTATTCCACACACCATCATTGTTTGATGCGCGTAAAGAAAAAACATAGTATCCGGCGTCAAGATGCGTATAAGCTGCATATCGTCTGGAACCAGAATAAATCCAATCTTCGTCAAATCCTTTAAGAAAATAAGCGTATTGATTGTTTGCCGGTTCTGTGAAATCGAGCGCTGCGAATTCAAAAGAAAAATAATTGTCGTTATAAGTTAGAGCTATTTTGTCTCCATCCACAAGGCTGCTAATATTCTCAACTCTTTTGTCGAAAATCTTAAAATCGGTGATGGCAATTTTGGGAATATCTTTATTTTCGGTAAGACTTTCAGGATGAAATGAAGTTAAACCGTTAATTGTACCAAAATATAATTTACCGGAATTACTTTTAAGAAATGCGCCTGCGTTACATTCATTATTCGGCAAACCATCCTTTGTGTTGTAATTCTTAAACCTATTCAGTTTCGGGGAATATTTCGAAATGCCTCGATTTGTACTGAGCCAAAAATTATTACTGTTGTCTCTTAAAATTCCATATACTACGTTATTCGGTAATCCATCAATTTCTGTATAATTCTCAAATTTTCCGTTAGAATTATTAAACCGAATTAATCCTCCTCCGTGGGATGCTAGCCAATAATTATCGTTTTCATCTTCCATAATAAAATAGATAGCGTTCGCCGGTATGCCTTGTTTGTCTGTTGAAGTATGAACGTAAGAGGTAAAACGTCCGGTAGACTTAGTAAATTTATTCAGTCCGTTGGAAGTACAAATCCACATCGTCCCTTTTTTATCTTCGGTAATATAAAAAACTACGTCATCGCTGATTGAAGATCTGTCCTCCAAATTATGGTGAAAACCTTTAGAATTCTGAGTAGAAGGATCAAACCGGATCATTCCACTACCCCAAGTTCCAAGCCACAAAATGCCATCCTTATCCGGATAGACATATTTAATAAGATTGAATGGAATACTTTTTTTATTGGGAGAATATTGAAACCGAGTAACCCTATTCTTTAAGAGGTCTATCTGATTTAGTCCATCTTGAGTTCCGACCCAAATATTTCCTTTGTGGTCTTCATTAATGCTCCATATCCGGTTGTTTGAGATTGTGTTCGTATTATTTGGGGAGTGAAAATATTTTTTCACAAGGTGATCGTTTTTATCTAAAACATTTAAACCATTATTTGTCCCAACCCAAATATTTCCCTTGGAATCTTGAAACAACGGCCAAATATTCGCGTCCGTGAGTCCAAAGTTTTTGCTATCATCCGCAAAAATGTTATTAAAATTTCTTTTTGTTTTTTTTAATTTGGTTAATCCCGCCGAATGAGTCCCCGCCCATATAATATCGTTCTCATCAACACAAAGAGCTGTAATATTATTTTCACCAAGTGGTGAAGAGATGTTCTTATCGTTGTAATATCTTTTTATTTGCCTATTACTCGGATCGTAAAAGATCAAACCATCCGTTTCAGTGCCAAACCAAAGATTGTCTTTACTATCCTTACTAATAGCCTGAATATTTGAACTCTGAATCAGTTTTTTTTCAGCAGTGGTGATCTCTAATCTGTTAATTTTCATCGAATTAATATTAAGAACCGTAATTCCGGCAGCAGTTCCGATGTAAAGGGTTCCTTCGTCGACTTCTTCAATATCGCTGATAAAGTCATTGCTGATTGTATTCTTATCTGAAGGGATGGAATTAAATTTTCTAAAATCATGTGTTCTTTCGTTATAGAGATTTAATCCACCGCCGAAAGTTCCAACCCAAATGTTCCCTTTGCTATCAACAAATAAGGACATAATATTATTATTACTTATGCTCTTCTCATCTTTAGGATTGTGAAGGAATGTTTTAAACTTTCCTGCCTTCAGGTCGAATTTACTAAGCCCGCCAAGATGAGTTCCTACCCAGATGTTTCCTCTGTGATCCTCCGCAATCGACAAAATAGATTCTCCTTGTAATGAGGCTCCATCCCCCCTTTTTGCGAAATAGTGAGTAAACTTTCCATTCCGCTGATCATATTTATTCAAACCGTCAAGCGTTCCGATCCAAAGAAATCCATTTTTATCCTCAAGTAAACAAGTTATCATGTTATCGGAAAGTGAATTGGTGTCGCTTGGATCGTTTTTATAAACTTTAAAATTATATCCGTCATACCGATTCAGTCCATCTTGTGTCCCGATCCATAAAAAACCATTTTTGTCTTGAAGCATACATCGTACGTTTGATTGAGAAAGCCCCTCTTCAAGGGAAAGATGAGTCATTTTCACTAACGGAATTTGTGCGACTACCGAAAAGTGTAGAAAGAATAGAAAATGAACTATATATTTTTTTCTCATGTTCTAATCATTAATAATGTACCGTTTTCGTACTGATTATTTGCGAAATAAAATTAAAGAAATTACCATAAAGTAAAAAACACTTAATTATGATTGAGCTTCAAGTTGACCACTCTACCAAAGTTTAACTGTTTTTACTTACTGTTTTGCAAAAGAAAATTTATAATGATAATTTTACTAATAATAATTGGAGATTAAATGTATCTGATCCTTTTTGGAGCCCCTGGTGTTGGAAAAGGAACCCAAGCCAAAATCTTGAGCGAAAAATTTTCCATCCCGCATATCTCAACCGGTGATATCTTACGTGAAGCCGCAAAAAACGGCACTCCTATGGGACTTGAAGCTAAAAAACTAATGAACGCGGGTCAGCTTGTCCCCGATGATATAATGGTTGAGATAATCCGTGAGACGCTCGCAGAAGAACGTTGTAAGAACGGGTTCATCCTTGATGGTTATCCAAGAACGACCGCTCAAGCAGAATCTTTAAACCGATTATTTAAAAGATTAAATATTTCCGATTACGCGTTAATTTGCCTTGAAGCTAATGATGAAGAGGTTGTAAAACGACTTACGGCGCGACGTGCATGTAAAGTTTGCCACGCAATCTTTTCATTATCAGAAATTGAAAATGATATACACTGCCCTATATGCGGTGCAGAAAATAGTTTCTATCAACGGAAAGATGATACTGAAGGAGTGATACGTACAAGGCTGGAGGTTTTTCAATCTTCTACAAAACCGGTTAAGAATTTTTACCGGAATGAGAATAAATTATTAGAAATTAACGGATTGAATTCCATTGAAGAAGTTACAGATGAAATTATTAAAGGACTTGAAAAAACTTTTTCGTCAAAGTAGTTTCACTAATTTCTAATTTCTTTTAAGATCCTATTTTCTAGTTGTAGAATTCTAGCATTTGATTTTTTAAGGAGTTCATAGTTATGAGTGGCTACTAAAATTGCCGTTCCCCTATTATTTATTTTTTTAAGCAATTCTAATATTTCCAACGAAGTTTCCGGGTCTAAGTTACCAGTTGGTTCATCAGCGACCACAAGTAGCGGTTCGTTAATAATGGCTCTAGCAATCGCGATCCGCTGTTTTTCCCCGCCTGATAATTCTCTAGGAAAACTTTTTATTTTATGTGAAAGTCCTACATCATTTAACACTTGAGTAATTCTTTTCTTTATTTTCTTTCCGGGAGTATTAACCGTCTCGAGTACAAAAGCAAGATTTTCATATATCGTGCGATCTTCAATTAATTTAAAGTCTTGAAAAATAATCCCGATCTTTCTGCGGCAAAGAGGAAACGAAGAAGGTTTTATTGATAAGGTTGAATGAGCATCAAAGATCATTTCACCTGAATCGGGTAAAATATTAAAATAGATCATTTGCAATAAAGTACTTTTCCCGGAGCCGCTTTTCCCTATAAGAAAAACGAACTCTCCATTCCTTATTTGAAATGAAACTGACCGGAGAATTTCGTCTCCGGCATAACTAAAGCCAACGTCTTTAAATTCAAGCATTTAAACTTACCTTTTTCAGAATGAACTGAATTCGTTTGGAATCCGCTTTCCCTCTTTTAAAACCGAATGCTTCCAGACAATCAACTATATAAAAATTGCTTTTTTCAATTTGTTTAAGATAAAAATCGAAGGGAAATATTTTTTGTTTGTGAATTTCTTTCTCCACCACGTTGCCCGCTTTATAAAAAGTAAATTCATTTTGATGAATATTGCTCTTAGGATTGAAAATACTTAGATGTTCAATCTTTTGATTTAGGAAACCATAACTTTTCTTCTTCCCGTTTATATGGGGCAGACTATTTTTTTCTAAACTTACATCGAATGTGAATACTCCATCTGCCTTTGTTATTGCTGATACTTCAGATAACAGATCGGTAAAACTTTTTTTTGAAGTCAAGTAGTTTATTGTATCAAACGCCGCGAAGACAAAGTCAAAATGTTGCGTAAAAGGAAGCGCGGACATATCACAGCATATCCTTTTTTTCTTGAAAGTACTTTTGTCCAACAACGGAAGTGATTTATCTGAAAGATAGTAGTTAGGAAATTTGCGGTTTAATACTTTCGCTAATTTTCCGTTCCCGCCACCTATTTCCAGCAAATTGCTTACATGAATATTGTACTTCTCGGTTATATCAATTAAATATTTTGCCCACAATGAGTAATCAATATGTTTCATCAGAATGCCGTAAAAATCTGCGAGTGACGTATAATTTTTCTTAACTATATGCGGCATACTTCATCCGGTTTTTGCAAATCTGGATCGCCAATTTTGCAGCATGAATGATACTCGATGGATCGGCGATTCCTTTCCCCGCAATGTCATATGCTGTTCCGTGATCGGGAGAAGTTCTAACGATTGGTAATCCGGCTGTAAAATTTACTCCATCAGAAAAGCTTAACATTTTAAAAGGAATCAATGCTTGATCGTGATAAGCTCCAACTACAACGTCAAACTGCCGATATAAATGCATACCGAAAAAAGCATCTGCCGGAAAAGGACCTTTTACAAATTCTCTGTACTCATCAACAAAAGGAATAAATATATTTTTTTCTTCGTCTCCCAGCAAACCATTCTCGCCCGCATGAGGATTCAGTCCCAACAAAGCGATAGTTGGTTTTTCAATCCTAAAATCTTTTTGTAAGGTCTGAATTATGATATCAAACTTTTTTCTGATGAGATTTTTATCTAATGAAAATGAAACCGTCTTCAACGGAATGTGAATGGTTAAGAGGGCAGATTTTAGTTTAGCTGAATGAAAAAACATAACCACATTTTCTGATTTCGTCCAAGAGGCAAACAACTCGGTATGCCCTGGAAAGTCGATTCCGGCTTTATAAAAAGCTTCTTTGGAAATCGGAGCGGTGATGATACAATCGGCTAAATTATTTTCTACGGCATAATAGGATTGCTGCAATGCCTTAAAAGCAATTTCACCTGATGATTTGGTTGGTTTCCCGAAGGCTGATTTCGTATTGCCTAAGTTAATGATAGAAATGATATTTTTTTGAGGTGAACAAGACTCGATCTTTTTTACAACTTCATAGTCAAAATCAAAGTGAAGAAGATTTAATCCATCCTCAAATACTTTTTGAGGAACAGCAAAATAGAGTTTGTGTTTATTCTTTTTGTAGAAGCAAGAAAGAGTTTTAATAACAATTTCGGGACCGATTCCATTGCAATCTCCACAAGTAAAAAAGAGTCTCATCTTTCTTTTACCAACTGATAACTGCCGTTTCCAAGATTATCCCGAAAATAATATGGCTTGTTCCTTCCTTTGTAGAACCATATTTCTAAATTTTTCCCGTTCGCTGCTGAGGATCTTTCAACTCGCAAAGGTGGACCGTATTTGATATAGATTTGTCCACGGTCGGACATAATTCCGTCCGGAGTTGCAAAATTTGAAAAAGTTTTTTGAGTGTAATCAACCCGCGTATAATATTCTGCCATCAGATCATTGTAGGTTGTGTTTGTCGAAGGGTCATATTTTTTCCAATAGTTATTGAATGCACTGTAGCCAAGTTTATTTCCCAACTCTTTTAACGAATCGACAAGAGTTTTCGACTCAATAATACTCAATGCTTTCAATGATATTTCATAATTTAATAGTGAAAGAGGTTTATCCCACCATTTTACTTCAAAAATAGTTTTGTCTTTTCCACTCCCTTGCACACTAAATTTTCCCTCCGGGAGTTTCAAAGAAATTTCTTTAAACAAATAACTTCTGTCGGAAAAAGTTGAAACCGGTGATAAATAAATTCCTCCAGAATCGTCTTTTAAAATATAATTGCCATTTGATGTTGAAGCTGAACAAAAAGTTAAGGAATCGGTTGGAGAGTTAAATTTAAGACAAAGTGAATCATTCTTCTGTTCATTTTTAACCGAACTGTAGATAAGAGAATAGGCTGTATTTGAAAATGGAATTGTTTTTCTTCTGTTCGCCAAATAATATTTTTCGCCATCGGCAGAAAAAACAATATAATTTTTAGGCAAGTCTTCAGTAAGATTAATAGATGTTTTTGGAAAAGCAAAATCTTTATTTGCAGAAATGTCAGTTAACGTGAGTACTGCAAAATACTTTTTCTTCTCTAGATTGATGTTTAGCAAACCTTGAACTGATTTATTTTTATCAAGTGTTTCATCGAATGTGGAAACTGAAATATATTTATCGTCATTCGTTCGCGAGATAGCACTGGTACTTGAATCTTGAAGTTCCAAAGTTACGCGCGTGTTTGATGTATAACTTTCACCATCTTTTGTAAAAAAAAGTTTGTCGTAATTTATTCGATATACAAATTGGAATAAACCGTTGCCGGAATCTGATTGGGAAAAATAGTATTCGTACAGCAACGGAGGTTCAAATTCGTATTTCTGCGATAAGACTGGTATAGAAATAATCAGAAGTAAAAATATCTTTATTATTTTATTCATATACTGTTAAGTAGAAAAGAGTACAAAGTATTTACCCTTCCGATATATTGTCGTTTAAGAAAAGTCTAATTAACTATTCATGTTCAATAAATACTCTTTATTGTTCTTAGTTCCTCTCATCTTTGAAGTCATAAACTCAATAGCTTCGATCGGATTAAAATCACTTAATATTTTTCTTAAAATCCAGATACGAGCTAAATCATCTTCTTTGATGAGCAAGTCTTCGCGTCTTGTTGAAGAGCGATTAACATCAATAGCCGGGAAAATTCTTCTATCACTTAAATCTCTGTTGAGCACAACTTCCATGTTACCGGTTCCTTTGAATTCCTCAAAGATAACATCATCCATTCTACTGCCGGTATCAATTAAAGCTGTAGCAATAATTGTCAAACTTCCGCCGTCTTCGGTGTTACGAGCCGCGCCAAAAAATCTTTTAGGTTTGTGAAGAGCATTCGAGTCAACACCGCCGGAAAGAATTCTACCGGAATGTGGAACCACAATATTGTTTGCACGTGCAAGACGCGTGATACTATCAAGGAGAATTACAACATCTTCATTCGCTTCAACTAATCTTTTTGCTTTTTCAATTACCATATCGGCAACTTGAATGTGACGATCTGCCGGTTCATCAAACGTTGAACTGATAACTTCAGCTTTTACGCTTCGTTCCATATCGGTAACTTCTTCAGGACGTTCATCGATCAATAAAATGATCAGTTTAACTTCAGGGTGATTTCTTGTTATTGAGTTCGCTATTTTTTGAAGAAGAATAGTTTTACCCGATTTTGGAGGAGAGACGATCAATCCTCTCTGCCCTTTTCCGATCGGTGCAAGAAGGTCTAATATTCTCATTGAATACTCACCGGGAGCGGACTCAAGTGTAAGTTTTTTTGTTGGATATACGGGAATTAAGTTATCAAATAATGTTCTGTCTCTAATCCCATCGGGACTAAGTCCGTTTACCGCTTCAACTCTAAGCAAAGCAAAAAAACGTTCCCCTTCTTTTGGGGGACGGACTTGACCGCTTACAAAGTCTCCCGTACGAAGCATGAATTTTTTAATCTGAGAAGGCGACACATAAATATCGTCCGGAGAAGGAAGATAATTATAGTCTGCTGAACGGAGAAATCCATAACCGTCCGGCAAAACTTCAAGCACACCCTTGGAAAAAGTTAAACCATCTTTCCCGGTTTGCGCTTCTAATATTTTAAAGATTAATTCTTGTTTACGAAGATCGCTATAACCTTGAACGCCGAGTTCTTTGGCAATATCATTTAATTCTACGATCTTTTTGGATTTCAGTTCAGAAATATCCATTGGCATAATTTGACCCTTATTGTTTTATTTGTTCTAAAATTTGGAAATATCTTTAGTTTTAATTAAGTACCAGTGATTTTATCGATTGGCTTAAGAGGTTGATTCAAAATTGCACATATTTTTTCTCTTTGTCAAGTCTTTTCTTTGATTAATCCTTTTTTTATTTCACCTACTAAATACATACTGCCCAAGATCACAAGACACTCATCTGAGTTGATCTTCTTCATAAATTGCAGAAAAAAATCTGTCGGGTTTTCAACTGGAGAGGCGTGCAACTGGTATACGGCTGCAATTGACAATAGCTTTTCTTTTTTTTCAGCCCGTTCAAACGGAATATCCGTAAAATGAAATTCATCAAAAGCCGGTTTCAACTTCGCGAACATCTTTTCAATTTCTTTATCTTTCATCACCGTAAATAGGAGATGCGTCTTTTTGTATCTCGATTTTTCTTTGAGATATTCGGAAAGGAAACTATCTATTCCTTCGGGGTTGTGGGCTGAATCGAAAATTACCCGTGGATTTTCCGATACAACTTCATACCTGCCTTGAATTTTTGTATTCTCTACTACGTGTTTCAGTCCGTTTTCAAACACGTGTAAATCCTCTAAACCAAGTGTTTTATTAACCGCCAATGTAGCTAAGGCAGCATTATATTTTTGATAATAACCGTGTAACGGCGAATCTAATCTATCAATATCAAGTTCCTCGGTATAGAGTTCCAGGTAAGTATCGCGTTCAATAATATAATCTTCAAGTTCAAAAAGTTCGCAATCAACTTCTTCACATTTTTGCTGAATGATCTCATCCGCTTTTTCGGGCAATAAGCCGAGAAATACTTTTGCTTTAGGTTTGATGATCGCGGCTTTTTCAGCGGTAATTTCTTCTATCGTATCGCCCAGATATTGAGTATGTTCCAAACTGATTGACGTTAGCACCACCGCTAATGGTTTAAGAACGTTAGTAGCATCTAACCTTCCGCCCAAACCGGTTTCTATAACCGCGTACTTCACTTTATTTTCAGAAAAATAGACAAACGCAAGAGCGGTGGTAACTTCAAAGAAAGTCAGTTTATTTTCATTAATAAAATGTTCATGCTCATTGTAAAATGAAGCGATAAATTCATCATCGATCTCAATGCCGTTTATTCTGATACGCTCATTAAACTTAACGAAGTGAGGCGAAGTATAAAGTCCTGTTTTGAATCCGGCAGTCTGTAAAATACTCGCAATAAAAGAGGCGGTACTTCCCTTTCCGTTTGAACCGGCAATGTGAAAACATTTAAGATTGTTTTGTGGATTTCCAAGAACTTGCAAAAACTTCCGAATGTTCTCCAACCCAAATTTTATTCCAAAGATTTGGAGAGCATATAGTTTTTCTAATGTTTGATCGATATTCATTTTAAAGGATGTAGGAACCGGTTAAATCTTTTATAGAAGTTATTTTCATTTTTTCACAGTACAAAATTAATTCATTGATCATTGTTTCGGAAATATTCGGATGAATAAAATTTACAGTCCCCAACTGAAAAGCGGAAGCTCCGGCAATCATAAATTCGATCGCGTCCTTCCAAGAAAAAATTCCGCCGATACCGATTATCGGAATATCAACATTTCTTTTTATCTCCAAAACTTTCGCTAAAGCCACCGGTTTTATAGCTGGACCTGATAAACCACCGGTAATGTTTTTTATTTTGGGCTTTCTAGTAGTGATATCAAATGCTGTCCCGACCAAAGTATTAATTGCGGAAACCGCATCGGCTCCGGCTTCTTTTGCTGCTAAAGCAAATTCAAATATCCGGGAAACATTCGGCGAAAGTTTTATAAATACAGGTTTCGTTGAAACTTTCTTCACTTCTTCGGTAATTCTTGCAACTGCTTTTTTATCATTCCCAAATTCAAGTCCTCCCTCTTTCACATTCGGGCAGGAAACGTTTATTTCAAATGCGGATATTGATGCTTCACTTGTTAAGAGTTTTGTGCATTCAACATACTCTTCAACTGTACTTGCAGCGATGTTGCAAATTATTGCGGTATCAAATTTTTGTAAGAACGGAATTTTCGTTTTGAGGAATTCTTCCACACCAACGTTTGCTAATCCTATTGCGTTCAACATTCCGGATGGGGTCTCAACAACTCTTTGCGGAGAATTTCCTTTTCTCGGTTTTAAACTTAACGATTTTGTTACAATTCCCCCTATTTTATTTAGGTCGACAAATTCAGCTATCTCGTTCCCGTATCCAACCGTACCGGATGCCAAAAGAATCGGGTTCCTAAGTTTTAACGGACCAATCGAGACGGATAAATCTACTTCACTCATGGCAGTATTACATCTTTTACATTAAAAACAGGTCCGTCTTTACAGACTAATAAAAATTTATTTTCATCTGTTGCAGACTGAACCGGACAACCTTGACAAATTCCAAAGCCACATGCCATTGATGATTCGGTGGATATTTCCGCTTCAACTTCATTTGTTTTACAAAACTGCTGAAGTGCTTTTAACATAACGTTGGGTCCACAACCGAATATTTTAATTTTATCATTTTTAATTTCATTAAACTTTGAAGCGAGCAGTTCGATCACATTTCCTTTAAAACCAAGACTTCCATCATCTGTTGCAGTTGAAACATTTTGCATTTCATAAGTGATACAATCATTTTTGGTTCTGCCGCCCGTAAGACACAAAATCTCTTTTCCATTTTTAACAAGTTCTTTTATTAAATAGGGGAACGGCGCAGCGCCTATTCCGCCTGCAACAATTACGGCTTTATCATATTCACCATTAAGAGAAAATCCGTTTCCCAAAGGACCCATCACATCAAGAATTTCACCCGGTTGTTTATTTTGAAGAACATGGGTTCCGCCACCAATCGTTACAAACATGATGCTAAATGAATTGCTTTCAATATTACAAATACTGAAAGGACGGCGAAGTAGAGGGAAATTTGAATCCGAAACTTTGATATTAACAAATTGTCCCGGTTTTGCTTGATTTGCGATCTTTTCAGAAAGTAATTTTAAGAGAAAAACATTTGTTCCGATTTGAGTAACAGATTCAACCGTTGCATTCTCAAGAAACAAGAGATATCCTTTTTGTGGTATTAATAATCATTAATTTTTGAGCTTTTTAGACGGGTAACGCCAACTTATTAACCTTTCTGCCAACATAAAATTTGACAAGTCGGATATGTTATTTTGAACGACCCAAATTTAAAGAGAAATTCCTTCCCTACAAAATTCTTATTTCAAAACTACCAATTTTTTTGTTTGCACAAAATCACCGGCACGCAATTGATAAAAATAAACGCCAGAAGTTAATTCGTAATTCGTAATTCCTAATTCGTAATTATGCATTCCCGCTTGCTGGAATTCGTTCACCAAGGTTGTTATTTCATTTCCCAAAACGTCAAATATTTTGAGTGTAACAAAATTACTTTGCGGAAGCTGGTAACTAATCATCGTCGTTGGATTGAAGGGATTTGGGTAATTCTGGTAAAGAGTTAAACTTTCCGGCGTTAAAGATGTTTCATCTTTTTCTACAGGAAGCAAAATGTCGAATTGTGCGTCGTCAACATAAATGATGCTGCTTTTTGTGCCAAGCGATGTTTGTTTTACTACAATGCTATTAAAATATTTTGCGCCCGATCCGCCAATTGAAGATTTTGGAATTCTTTTCAACAACCAACCTGACCAGGTAATTGTATCGACAAGAACTTCCGTATTCGTATTGTTTTCATCGTTGAACCAATATTCTAAAATGTTGTTGCTTAAATCCCCTTTCACCCACAAACCAAATTCCGAAGTAACCTCAGCTCCTATAGCCGGTTTAGCGGCGGTAAAAAACTGGCAAACTCCACCACTTGATTGTGTAAACACATAAGCCAATCTTCCCGATTTCAATCCGCTGTATTTATAACTGAAGGTAACATTGAATGTTGATTTGGCTGAATCAATACCGATCGATCCGGGATTTAATCCGGGATTTTTCCACTGACCCACAACTTCAAAACTGTCAACGATTGTTCCTGAAATATATTGTTCGGAAACCGTGCTAAATAAAATTGTATCTTTTACTCCGGTTGGAATTCCTTCCGAATCTTTTAAAGATTCGCCAATAACCAATTTATACACACTGTTGATTTCCAAATTACTTTGGGGCTGGAAAGAAATTATTCCAACTCCACTCTCAACTGTTGTTACTATTGAAACCTGGAGTAACACATTTTGAGGCGAATAGAGGGATAGATTTCCAGCTATCGATGAAGCTAAAATTGGAGCGTCAAACCTTGCTCGTCCAAAAAATGTTGTGCTTATCCCCTCTTGATTCTGAGCCGGATAACTGCTTAAAACATTTAATCTGTTCCGGCTTTTTGTTGTAAAAGAAAAACTGTATGGCTCTATTATCGAAACATTCGAACTACTTTTTGCTCCGGTTGATAAGTTCACGGTATAAAATGTCGATTTTTCATAGCTGATTGCTGGAGTAAAAACTAACGTCATATTTTGATTTTCCCAACTTAATGTTCCTTCTACTGAAGGATCAATTGAAAAAGCATTTGCCGTTGCGGTTGTTGACATCGGTTTATCAAAATTGATCTTCACTTTTGATATTGTAGAAACGCTGTCTCCAAAATTAACATACGGTGCATGCGATAGTACTGTTGGCGCAATAGTTGAATCGTAGAGCATTAATTTATCTGAAAAAACCGTTTGATTTGCAACCACCACAACAGTAGCGGAATCTTTCACATAATCGGGAGACTCAAAATATAATTTATAAGTTCCCGGAGAAACGCTATCGAACATATAAAATCCGTTATTGAGATTATCGCCCTGATAAACTCTATTTCCCGGTTGAAGAGTTACTTTGAGATAATTAATGGGAACCTTTGTATCTCCTTTAGAAGAAAGTGCATAGTAGCTGACTGTTTTATACATATCTCTCGCTAATCCCGCTATTATTCCGGTTGAAAATCCGGGCTGTCCAAAATATTTTAGAAAACCTCTTGCAATCGCCCATGCTTCATGTTTTTTATAAGAGGAATTCATCAATCGCCAAGATTCCGGAATGTAATCATGAAAAGAACCTTCAGATAAAGTGCCGGGAACATTTAAATTTTTAAAAACACCTAAGTACGGTCCAGTCCAATTATAAAAAGATATATCACCGCGATTATATTTTGCTGTAGTTCTATTTGACTTATAAATTTCATCTGATAAATAAGTACCCATTGTTAAAGCTCCAGAGTATGTAGGTACATTATCATAACCTTGATACAGTATCAATGTATAGTTAGATTGTCCGAGATAACCATTGCTGTGAATAGAATGAAAGTAATCAACATTTTTAGAATTAGCGTCAGCAACAATTTGATTAAGCGGAAGATCATCTGCATCTGCATTTGCAACCCGAGACATGTAAACGGTTGAATTAAGTTGCAACAAAATATTCCGCAGAGCTAAACCTTTGTCTAAATTAGAAACCGATTCCCAAAATCCCGTTTGAGGAACATTTCTATCGTTAGAAGCATCCAAACCACCGTGCCCCGGATTAATATAAATTTTTGTGCCGAATAAATCTTGTCCTAAAAGTGAACGAGTCAGAAGGAGGAGTAGAATAAGTTTTTTCATTTTTATTTCAGCCTAATAATTTTTTTCTAAGGAAAGATAGATAATTTTTCCATCGGCAGTATGACATACCAATGCGTTCATCGAAGGGGACCATTCGGGAAATTGTTCGTGTATTTCTTTGCTATCGGTAAGATTAATTTTTTCTCTTCCATCTGCCGAGAGAACAAATATTTCGGATGAAACAATTTTCACACCGTCATCCTTATCATCCATGTATGCGACCCATTTGCCATCCGGGGACCATTTTGGAGCGTTGGCGTACCCAACTTCAAGAATAATGTTACCCGCTAGATCGGACACATATGTTCCTTTTCCCATAAAAGTAAATATAATTTTTGATTTGTCCGGGGAAAAAGATGACCAGAGGTAGCTTCCATCACCTAGAGGATTGAAAACTTTCCTTTCTCCGTTGATCAACAAAATTAAATTATTATCGCTGTAAAATAACATCGTGTCTTGCGGAATTACGTTTAGCTGTATCGATTGTTTTTGTTTATTGCTTACGGTAATATCGGCATCGCTTTTAAAAATGCAGTCTCCGCTTTTTAGAATTTTAGGCGCCGAGAGATTCCTTTTCCGCTTTTCGAGAAGTTCAATTTTGTTTGAACGAAGATCAATTGATTTAATATCCGAGTATTTCTTTCCGCTAAGATATTCGTCGGTTCTGTAAAATATTTTATTCCCGTCTTGCGTAAATTGATAATCAAATCCCGATCCTTGTTCGGTAGTAATCGTTTTGAACTCGTTCGAAAAGAGATTAATCGATTCGATCCCTTGATAATAAGATTTGGTGAAATAAATTACCGAATCATTTGCCGCAAATCTCGGGAAGAAATGTTCTCCCGCTTCCGGAATAGCTATTTCCTTCCGCTCTTTTACTTTTATCGATTGTGCTTCAGTTATTAGCTGAAATGAAATAATGAGAAGAAAAAAAGTTAAAAAAACTTGTTTCATTTATACTCCGGTATTAAGAATTTTGATTTTCAATTTCTGTTATTTTATCAAGTCGCTTTTGGTGTCTTCCGCCGCCAAATTTTGTAGTGAGCCAGGTTTCTAATATCCCCTTTATAGTTTCTTCACCAAGAGTTTTTGCACCCACCACTAAAACATTTGCGTTGTTATGTTCACGTGCGCTTTTTGCAGAAAATTCATTATAACAAGTTGCCGCCCGAATTCCCTTCACTTTATTAGCTGTTATCGCCGAAGGAATTCCAGTTGCGTCAACGACAATACCAAAATCAGCTTCTCCGCTCTTTACTTTTTTTGCAACCGCTAAAGCGAAATCGGGATAGTCACACGAATCCTCATCAAATGTTCCAACATCTATTATTTTGAAACCTTTCCCGGTAAGAAATTTTGCAAGTGTCGTTTTAGTCGATAATCCTGTATGATCGCAGCCAAGCACTACAATATTTTTTATTTCTTTTGTAGAAAAGGTTTGCTGAAACGGGGTATCGATTCTATCAGCAACAACTTTTTTAACGATCGTAATTCCCAAATCTTTTATTTTATCTTTTGCGGATGGAGTAAGAATATCTGTCTCTCCAACAGATAGAATTTTTCCGCCGCTTTTATAGCTTAAGATAACATCCGATTCGGTTATTACTTTTTTCATTTTACAAATAGTCGTTCAATTTATTCAGTTTTATAAAATCAACAACCTTTTTAACGTCTTGCGCATCGTCCCTCTTGCAAACTAAAAGAGCGTCATCTGTATTGATAATAATTACATTATCTAAACCTATTACCGCGGTAAACTTTGTCGGGGAATAAATGTAAGAATCGGATGTTTTATCAGTATAAATTTTTCCAACCAGAGAATTATCATTTTTATCTTTTGGGGAGAGTTGATGTACTTCTTCCCAACTCCCGACGTCGCTCCAGGTAAACTTTCCTTTTATCAGAAATACCTTGTGCGATTTCTCCATTATGCCATAATCTATTGAGACACTCCTCAACTGTCCATACTCGTCCAGCAATGTTTTTTCAAACGATGAGGTACCTGAAACTGCTGCGATATTATTTAGAGCCTTAGCCAGCTCAGGCATAAGAAGTGATATTTCATTTAAAATAGCGTTTGCTCGCCATACGAACATTCCGCTGTTCCAGAGAAAATCGCCGCTTTCCACAAAACTTAAAGCCGTTTCATAATTTGGTTTTTCAGCAAAAGTTAAAACCTTACAGATATTTGTTTCAATTTCGTTCTCATCAATTTGAATGTAACCATAGCCGGTTTCAGGGCGTGTGGGAGGAATACCAATGGTTAATAACCCGCCTGAGAGATTCGCATAATTTGCCGCCGTCAGTAACGATTCCTGGAAAATATTTTTTTCACGAATAATATGATCCGCCGGTAAAACAACAATCACTGCGTTGGGATCAATTTTTCTGATCAGAATTGATGCGAGTCCGATTGCCGCAGCAGTATTCCGTCCAAATGGTTCCTCAATAATATTTTGCAACGGAATTTCAGGAAGTTGATTACAGATTTCTCCTTTTTGAAGTTTATTTGTTACAATGAAAATGTTCTGAGGTTCTACAAATCCATGCAGTCTATCAACCGTATTCTGGATCATCGTTCTTTCATCAAATATTTTCAATAACTGTTTAGGTGATTTCTCCCGGCTTCTTGGCCAGAAACGAGATCCAACTCCGCCAGCCATAATAACGGCAAACAATTTCATTAACTATTCCTCATTTTTAAAGTTTGTAATTTTTTTCCAAAGTCTTCAGCTTTGTTTAGGTAATACGTAATATCAATATCTTTATTTCTAACTAATGCTACAATTACAATCAGGCACGCGCGCATTGCTTCAATCATTTCTTTTTCCGGTTTCAATTCTTTTAGTTGAAGCATGCGAAAAGCTTTAGCTAAAATTTTGTGCATTTCAGTAGTAATTTCAGTTCCGAATTTTTCCGATAGAGCAGCGTTTACTTTCATTACCGATTCATATTGCCCAAGCTCAATTGCTCTCACTTCCCCATTCCCAAGATTTTTTAGAACGGTTTCAATTTCCTTTACCGGTTTTAGAATCGTAGCTTCAAAATTCTGAAAGAAAAGATGATCATCGTTCGCTTCCTCTTCAAAGATATAATTCTCTTTTATTTTATCGTTTCTCATTTTTTCTGAAAGCGTACTTTTTCTTTCAGTCATATCTATGGTTAATGTGTCATCCTTCCGCTCTTCAACCACACTGTTCTGACTGAACTCTCCCATTTTCTTTTCAATTTCCTTGTACGAACCCGGATTTAATGCGTCAAGGACTAAGTTCAATTCTTTGATGATAAGTTGAGTATGATCCTTAAATTTTTCGGAAAGTTTAAGAAAATCAATTTTATTCATCTTTAGAAAATTGTAAATCTCTTGCAGTTTTATCGCCAATTTTGCAAACTGGGTGATCTTCTTCATCGATGCGATCAACGTTTCCAAATCACCGGTATTGAGGATAGTCTCCTTCAATAGTCCAAGCACTTCAATCTTCTCGCTGCTTAACCGCAAATTATTTGCCGCAACGCTGATCGTTTGAATAATATATTGTTTTTTCAGTTCCATTAATTAATAAATACTCTTGGGACACGCTTAGAAATATTACAAGTAATTTCATACGGAATTGTTTTCAGAACAGTACTCCAATCCCACGCGTCTATTTTATGATGTGTACTTTCTCCAAGTAAAATTACTTTATCGCCAATTTTAATTTTCGCTTCGCCAACATCGAACATTATTCTATCCATCGTAACACTGCCGACTTGCGGATACATTTTATCTTTTATAATGCAAAATATCTTGTTAGACAAATTACGATTTAAACCATCTGCGTAACCTATTGGAATCGAAATGATTTGCGATCTTTTTTTAAGGATATACTTCCTGCCGTAACTAACTGATTCCCCTTTTTCATACCATCTACATGACGCGACTTCTGAGATTAATGACATTGCCGGTTTGAGTTTAATCGTCGGAGTGATTTCAGAAGAAGGCGGATAACCATAGAGCGATATTCCGGGGCGAACCATATCAAAATAAGCTTCCGGCATAGTTTGTATTGCTCCGCTATTTGCGATATGTGCATTGTTCGGTTTAATATTTTTCTTTTTAAGTTCGGACAGAATCACCTTGAAACGTTTTAATTGAAGTTCCGCAAATGTCCTATCTATTTCATCCGAAGTTGCAAAGTGGGAATAAACTCCGTCCAAAATAAAATTATCATTCAAAGAAATTTGTTCAACAAAATGAACTGCTTCTTCATGTTTGATGCCTACTCGTCCCATTCCCGTATCAATTTTAACATGAATTTTAATTTTTTTAGTCGACTTACTTTTTTCTCTACCCTCTCTCATTCCAAGTTTTTCTTCAATCAACTTTATATGTTCACCTGAAAAAATTGTGGGGATCAAATCATATTTTATAATAGCATCAACATTATACTTGCTTGGAGGCTCAAAGATTAAGATCGGTTGTTTAACTTTCAATTTTCGTAATGCTATTCCTTCTTCAGTGAGAGCAACTCCATAGTATTCCGGCTTTTCATTCAACGAATTTAACGCAGAAACCACTTCAGCAAAACCATGTCCATATGCATCCGCTTTAACGACTGCAAGGACTTTGGTTTTTGTTTTTTTTCTTATCGCTAAATAATTTGCTTTTAAGTGGGCAAGATTTATTTGTGCTATTGTCGGACGCATCAATTCATAATGTTTATTTTTTCCTCCTAAAATATAGTTTTTCTACAAAAGAGAAACAAAGGAATGAGATGACTTTTAATGGAAGATAACAACCAATTTAATTTTCTTCAATTTTCAGATGATCTTTTTAAGTATGAATGTTTCCCTCGGACTTGTATTGTGCGGAATTGTGACTTCCTTTATTAATGTTCCATACCCCGGTTTGAACAATACAATTTGAATAGTGTCGGAGATTTCTATTGGAGGCAGTGGTGTTCCATCAGAGGAAACTCTATCAAACGAAATTCCAAAACCGAGCAAACCGTATGGCAAAACAAATGAACCGGCTGAATTAGATTTTACTAAAGGATTTGTAGTTATTAGTCGAGAAACATCTAAGTCAAGATAAATCATTCTCTTCTCAATAACTTCAGTATCGGTTTTAATTTGATAGATGTACAACCCATTTGTCATTGTTTGTGAATTCAAAGTAATAACATGATTCCCGACATTTAAAGTATCATCAAATAGCACGGTTATTGTATCACGAGTAAACCACCTTAAGATGGTAACAGTAACTTTTTGTCTTGTTGGAATATCAAAGCTAATGATAGTCGAAGGAGGTACTGCTTCAGAGTTCAGTAATATTTGATTCCTATTTATTTCCAATCGTTCATAAGGAAAGGAGAAAATGTAGTGTACATTAACCCCTTCGACCGGATTCCCAGCTTCATCAACAACATTTCCATATAATTCATGATTAGCATTAGGCACAATAACCGTGGCAACTAAATCGTTTTTACATCCGATGATAAAAACAATACTCACTACCAAAGCAACAAGAGCAAATTTAAATACGTTCATAATTCCCTACTTTTTTAATGTGATACTTTTATTTTTGAACAACTTTTTCATAACTCATTTCAAAAGCAACATCTTTTTCTGCGCAGAATATGAACCCGAAACTATTTTATAAACATAAATTCCGCTTGAAAGTTTTCTCGCATCAAATGAAGTTGTGTATTTACCGGACTCCTGGTATTCGTCCACCAAAGTTTTTACTTCACAGCCAAGCATATCATAAATTTTAAGAGTTACTTTCCCATCTAATGGTAAATCATAATCTATACTCGTTGTGGGATTAAATGGATTGGGGTAGTTTTGCGAGAGTTGATACGATTCTATAATTCCATCATTTCCATTTTCAATATTTGTGGCAAGTAGTTTGTATTGTAAATTAATTTTATAACCGTAGAATGAGTAGGAGTTTCCGGATCCGTCAGATATCTTAAACATTTCATTCTTAAGTATCGGTTGAGAATTTAACCAATGATCTGAATTAACAGAACTACAATTTCCATTTTGGTCATAGGTGTATGTGAAAAGATAAGAGTTTCCCCACTGCCCATTTGACCACTCCTCATTCAAATGTGTAAGTGTATCACCGTTTACATTATAAGTATAGGAATTACGATAACGATTCGACCACGTGCCATCTACTGTGTATGAAGTTTCATATAAATAAGAAAGTTGATTACCTGTTGCATCATACGTGCAGTTAAAACGCCAATAGTTTATCCATTGATCTAATCCCCAACCTTTCATCATACCGGAAAGTTGATTATTGTTAATGTCATAAGTGTTGATGATAAGCTGAGCATCCGCCCATAGCCCATTTATCCAATTTTCACGTAAATTTGTAAGTTGATTGCCATTTGCATCATAAGTGTTGGTAAGCTTATAATAATTATGCCATTGTTCGTTACTCCTACTTTCATACAAAAAGGTAAGTTGATTTCCATTGGTATCATATGTACTGGTGTTGCGTCCGAAACTCACGATTAGCCCTGCATCCGATTTTTCCCCTAACCAAGAAAGGATATTATTATCTGCATCATAAGTGTAAGTGTCAAGTAGAAAAATCTCCCATTGTCCACCATTCCATATTTCAACTAACCGGGTAAGCTGGTTGCCTCTTTCATCATAGGTATAATTTATTCTAGAAGGTCGCATCTCCGACTGTTCTAATAAAACAGAAATCTGATTATCACTCGCATCATATGTATAGGTCTCACGGTAATCCATTAACCATTGCTCATTTCTCCACCATTCAGATAAATAAGAAAGTTGGTTACCCCTTACATCATATGTTTTAGTTATTCTGTTAGAGTTCCACCATGTTCCATTACCCCAAAATTCAGTTAATGTAGTAAGTTGATTTCCGCTTTCAGTATAAATATCGGTGCTTCTTAAAAAATTAATCCATTGTCCACTCTGCCATTTTTCATATAAGTAAGAATTTTGAGTACCTAATGAATCATAAGAAATAGAATATCTAAAAGTATCTGTAGAGCGAAAAGCTATTACTGTATCAACTCCATAAAACATTTTAATATTTTTTTTTAATGGAATGCTCTTTTTATCGCGTTTTGACAAATTTTTGAAGTGTGCTTTGGCATTGTCACGTTCGTGAAAAGTTTGTTCAAACTCTTCAATTATTTTTTTCGTAGATGCAAAAAGCTGAGGTATTCTCACTTCAGCAATCTTTTCCAACTCTTTTTTTTGCGATAAAAAGTTATCTTGCTCTTTCACTTGTGCCTGTAATGAACCACAAATAAAGAGAAAAAGGATTGCAAATGTAGAGACGACAAAATAATAGTTGCGGTGGTTGTGCATTAATATCTCCCGATAATAGTTATTACTTATTGCTAATTCGATTTTTATTTGTGATCGCTTGTCGACTAGATTGGTGGTCTTACAATGAAAAACATTTTTCTTATGTTCCCAAAAAGTTTTTCTCAATCGTATCATTGAAATTGTTCCCATCTCATTTTTGAAATAATCTGATGCTTGAAATTACCAATATTATTTATTTCTTAAAAAACACTGATGCCAACTGCCGATTGCTGACTGCTGATTGCCTACTGCCGACTGACCCCTACATATCCTTCTTCAATTCCTCAATCTTCTTCATAAACTCCGGTACTTTATGCATGGGAATATCCTTCGCAAGCTGCACAAAATCGGATACCTTTACTGCCATTAATTGCGTTAAAGCGGGAGAAGCAGATATATCTTCCTGTTTATCCGGTGTCCACTCCATCAAGTCATTCGGCGTACAATTAAACCATCTGCAAAAATCCTCCATCTGGTACAATTTCAGATTTTTGGCGATCCCGTTTACAATTCTATAAGCATTATCTCTACTATACCCTTTAGTAGTAAGAAATTGCACCGGATTTTCTATTCCCCTCATCTTAAATATCTTATTTAAATTTAACTTTAACATCAAACACCTCGTTTTTTGTTGATAATCGCACTTTATAAATTTATCTATGCTAAAAATAATGATATTTTATCAAAAAGTAATGATGTTTTATCGGAAAGTATTTATGTATTAACGATTTATTCTTACTATTTACCGATTAGATTTGTTGTATTATCGAAAAGTAATTATGTTTTACCGATTTATTTTGATGTTTTAACGATTAGTAATGATAATTTAACGATAAGTTTTGATGTTTTATCAATAAATTTCTTCAGAAAAAAGCAATTTCCAGTAATATTTTGGATAAGATTATTCAACTTCCAGATTTGTATCGCATTTTGAATGATGAACATCGAACAATGAATACTGAATGAAGAAGTTATTCCTTCTAAATTCAACATTCTGTGTTCGATATTCATCATTTGGGAGGTAAGCTATCTCGCTTAATAGAAAAAGTGTGCGGAAGAGGGGACTTGAACCCCTACGCCCTTTCGAGCACTACCCCCTCAAAGTAGCGTGTCTACCAATTTCACCACTTCCGCAGAAAAAGGAGCACAAAATTACGTTCTTCTCCTTAGATATGCAACAATTGCATCTAAGTTTTATTCGGGAATCGGCTTTTTTCTTCCACGTAAAATAATTTCCTGGACTTCCTCCCGAAAACGTTGTTCAAACGCAAGAAATTTTGCCATTTGCTGCGGTGTAAGCAAATTTTGAAGTGAATTAAAGAAATCAAGTTTATTCTTTTGCAACATTTTTTCAGTCGTTACAAATTCATCAATAATCTTCTTCCATTCCGCTGTGGAAGTTTGCTCTTCGTTATCAGATGATCTTTCTCTAATCTGAATCGAAAGACTGTCTATTTTTTCATTCAACCTCTTCCCCTTTTCCCGGAACTCATTCCTCTTAGCGAAAAACTTCAAGGTAAGCTCTTCGCCCATGTTTAGCTCTTCAATTAGTTTGATCTTTTCCAATTGATCAATTCTGTCACGGAAATTTCTTTTCCGATCCCCCATCCTGTGTTGGGCGATTAACCCCGTTGACAAAATTGAAAGAGCTAAAAGCATAAAGAAAAAATATTTTTTCATAATAACACCTACAATATTTTAGTTTGCTGAAGTTGCGCATAAAGTTTTTCAAATTCCGCATCATCCAATTGTGAGAGCACTTTATCGTAATCGGTATCACTTTTAATGATCGTGTAATCCGCACCGTTTCCATTCGATCCCGCCAGACTGGCATAAATAGTTTTATCGAGAGTGGATTGGATAGTTGTATCGTTAACAATTTCATTCGAATATTCATCCGAAGGAGCAATATAAGAATCATGCGAAATAACCGAATATGACTTATCGGCGGGACTAATTGCCGAATTAGTGAATGTTTCTACATTTACTTGGGAAGTACGGAATAAAACGATGAGAATTATCACCGCCGCATAGGCAAATGAAGAGCTAAAAACCAATTTTCTAAAAGAGAATAACCCTTTCTTCTTATTCTGTCTTTCACGGAATTTAGGAAGAACAGAGACAAAATATTTTTCATCAACGGTAACATCGGAAAGGTAGTTCATTTCAGTAGAAACTTTTTTAAAGTTATTTAACTTTTCTTTTTCTTCAGATGAAAGTCCTGTTCCACTAATGCTGTTCTCATTGGCAATATTGTGCTGGTCGTACAAATCGAATAATTTCTTATCCATTTACTTTACCTATTAATTTAGATACTTTTTCAAATGCGTGAAAATAATTAGCTTTTAGTCCGCCGACACTTTTACCTGTAATTTGCGCGATCTCTTCGTAACTCAATTCATCAAAATGACGGAGAATAAATACTTCTCTCTGTTTTGCCGGTAATTGTTTTAATACTTCGTTCAATTTATTCAACTTTTCTTTGTCTTCAATACTTTTAACTACGTCTTCATCCGTCGATAACCCAATATTTTCGGGAGAATCGAACGAAATAAATTTCCGTAGCTTTTGCTTCTTAATATAATTGATACTTCTCGTGATGGTAATCCGGTAAATCCATGTAAATAAAGAAGACTGAAAATTAAAATTCTTCAATTTATCATACATTACTAAAAAAACTTCCTGAACAATCTCATCTGCATCCAGGTGATTTCCGGTCATTCTTCTCGCATGCCAATAAATTTTTGCCTGATACTTGCGTGCAAGTTGATTGAACGAATTTTCATCGCCGTTAAGAAAGCGGCGCACTAAAATATAATCTGAATCAGAAGTTTCTTCCGGCATTTTATCAATTTATACTTTTAGACACTTATTAATAGCCAAGGGTTTAATCCGTCTCATGTTTAAACCATAAACGAATCTCTGCTGTCAAAGCAGCGAAACAAAAAATTATTTCAAAAAAAATATAAGGAATCTCAACATGAAATCACTCACGAAAATCTTAATACCAGTAATACTGCTCGTCTTTGCAGTTGGTATTTCAGCACAACCAGGATCTGGAATGGGACAACGAAAAGCTATGATTCACGAAAAACTTAATCTTACAGCCGATCAAGAAAAGAAAATCGAAGATTTACGAACGACTCATCAAAAAAAGATGATTGATCTTCGTGCCGATATGCAAAAACTTCACCTTGAGAAAAAAGAATTACTTAATAAAGGTAATTACGATAGAAAATCTTTCTTAGCTCTTGAAGATAAGATTATGAAACAGAAAAGTGTTATAGCAACTGCAGCAGCAAACCATCAAATGGATGTTTATGAATCTCTGGATGCAAAGCAAAAAGAAATTTGGAATAACCGTCCGGCTTTTAATAAGTCCGGTAAGATGGGAAAAATGGGAAGAGGAATGAGAAGACACATGGATTGTCCAAATGGTTGCGATGGAATGGGTCCCAGACAAGGTGGTAACGGATTTCACGGCGGAATGTAATTAGGTTAGTTGCATGAAGGTCCTACGGGACCTTCATGATCTTTATAAATCTCCCTCAATCGGTCTTAAAACTATTTCCTCTGTTACAATATTTCCTGCTTGTTTATAAATAGAAAGAATTGCTTCAGCAACATCGGCGGATTTCATCATGTGATCAGCATGTTTTAATCTAACATCATCCGACCAAATATCTGTGTTTGTTGCTGCGGGGTAAACGTTTAGCACCCGGATATTATATTTTCTAACTTCTTCTCTTAAAACCTGCGTAAACGCTTTTAATCCGGCTTTTGAAGCAGAATAAGCGCTGCTTTGGGTAAATATTTTTTCAGTTACAACCGATAAAATGTTTATGATCGTTCCATTATTTTGCTTTATCATCAAAGGAAGAACAGCCTTAATCGCAAAGATCGCACCGAGTAGATTCGTTTCAATAATTTTCTGAATATCTTCAACTGACGTATGGTCAGCTCTTCGAAAAGAAGTCACACCGGCATTGTTTATAAGACAGTTAATCCCGTTTCTCGTAAAGTTTTTTTCAACAAAAGAAAACACATCTTCTTTCAAACAGACGTCTAAAGATGATTGATAAATCAAACTACCATCTTTTATTTCATTTGAAAGTTCCGACAATTTTTCTCCGCGTCTGGCAGTAGCGTATACACTGTAGCCAGAATTTGCAAAAATAAGTGCGGTTGATTTTCCTATTCCGGAACTTGCCCCTGTTATCCAAATTTTATCAGTTGTTGAAGCCACTAAATTTTATTCATCCGAATTAAATCTAAAAATTCTGTTCTGGTTCTGGCATCTTCTTTAAATAGTCCATGCATAGCGCTTGATGTTGCTGAAGAGTTTTGCTTTTCTACTCCGCGCATCATCATACACATGTGATAAGCTTCCGAGACAACCGCCACTCCTTTGGGCGCTAAATATTTATCCAGCGTATCGGCAATTTGTTGAGTCATTCTTTCCTGCACCTGTAAGCGACGAGCAAAGACATCAACAATACGCGGAATTTTACTCAATCCTACAATTTTTCCATCCGGCACATAAGCAATATGAATTTTTCCGTAAAACGGAAGCATATGGTGTTCACACAAACTATAAAAATCAATATTTTTCACTAAAACCATTTCATCGTATTTTTCATTAAAAATGGCGTTGTTCAAAACTTCATCAATATCTTTTGCGTAACCGGATGTTAGAAACTCGTAGGCTTTAGCCACACGTTTAGGCGTCCGGAGCAGTCCTTCACGTTCGGGGTCTTCTCCAATTTTTACTATAAGATTTTTAACAATACTTTCAACTTTCGCTAAGTCCATATTATTCTCCCTTGTATTCAACGTAATTATTTTCCGTCTCAAACAATTTCACTGAATGTAATTTGCCGGAAGGAATTGCGTCCTTTAACTGATTCCAAATAGCTATACAAATATTTTCTGCTGTAGGGTTTATCCCGGTCAAAAAGTCTACTTCATGATTCAAGCTGCGGTGATCGACTTTTTCAATAATTTTTTCTTTTACAATTTTCTTTAGAATCTTTAAGTCAATTACATATCCGGTCTTTTTATCAACTTCTCCGCATACAACTACTTCTAAAATGAAATTATGTCCATGTCCATAGGGATTCGAGCATTTATCATATAATAAAACATTTTCGTCAGCGGTCAGTTGTTCGTTATACAAACGATGAGATGCGCTAAAAACTTCTCTTCGAGTTACGTACAGCATTTTATTTCAAAGCTTCCAAGACTTCTTCCGTGTGTCCCTCAACTTTAACTTTTGGAAAGATTTTCTTGATCTTTCCTTTTTCGTCAATGATAACGGTGGTTCTTTCAATGCCCATATATTTTTTACCGTACATGCTTTTCTCTTTCCACACACCGTAAGCCTCAATCATTTTTTTTGATTCATCACTGAGTAATGGAAATGGCAAAGTAAATTTCTCGCTAAAATTTTTGTGGGATTTTACCGAATCCGCACTTACGCCTAAGATAACTGCATTAACCTTTTTAAAATCGGAGAACTCATCGCGAAAACTGCAAGCTTCTGTTGTGCAGCCGGGAGTGTTATCCTTCGGATAAAAATAAAGTACAACTTTTTTACCCAAGTAATCTTTCAGTGAATGTATTTTGCCATCTTGATCAGCAAGACTGAATGATGGAGCTTTTTTTCCTTCTTCGATCATTTGTTACCTCAATAATATTTATTTTAAAGCGTCTTGAATTGCTGAATAGTCTGGTTCGTCACCTGCATTTTCTAAAACTTCGGCATAATTCACAACTCCGGTTTCGTCGATAACAAACGCTGAACGTTTAGCGACACCTTTGTAATCGAATTTACCCGGAGCGAAAACATCATAAAATGCACCGTAAGCTGGAGCTACTTCCTTATTAAAATCGCTGAGCAATTGAAAATTAATTTGGTTGTGTTCCTTCCAAAGTTTTAGTGTAAAAGGACTATCAACGCTAATTCCAAGAACTTCCGCATTGAGAGCAGAATATTGACTCATACTATCTCGCATTGAGCACATCTCTTTTGTACATACTCCGGTGTTAGCAAATGGGAAAAATAAAAGCACAACCTTTTTCCCTTTAAATGAGTTTAATGATACGTTTTCTGCATTTGTATTTTTGAGTGTAAAATCGGGGGCAATTGATCCTAAAGTAACAGACATATTTTTTCCTTTTTTTACTTTGTAAACAATAATCGTTAAGAATAGTTCCGAAGTTTGTTCACATCGCTATGAAAACAATTTATAAACAATGATGATGGTAGTTAAACTGTACAAAACTATGTTCGTGATCATCGAAATATCAGTAACCATAATTTCGGTGGTATTTTCACCTTTGTTATGATTAAGAACTAAAAACATATATCTGAATATTCCGTAAACCACAAAAGGAGTTGTATAAATCAAATGTTCGGTCTGAAATACGGTAACCGTTCTTTCAGAAACGGTGTACAATGCATAACTTATGATTACTCCGGCAGCCGCTATCGTAGCCATTTGATCGATGAAATTAGTTGAATAGTACTCTAACACTTTTCTTGTTGAACTTTGTTCATCTCCCGCAACATAAATTTCTGAACGACGTTTCATGACCGCCAGAAATATAGAAAGGAACATTGTAGTTAAGATCAACCAGCTTGAGATTTCAACTGAAATGATAAGTGCACCTGCAGTTACACGAATCATAAATCCTGCTGCGATGCTGAAAATATCCAGAAGAACAATGTGTTTTAGTCGAAATGAATAATAGATGTTTATCAGCAAAAAGAGAGAAGCGAAGATTTTAAAATTCGTATTCGTATAAAGAGATAACGTTACACTTAAAATAAACATAATTAAAGCGATAAACATCCCCTTCTTGTTCGATATTTTACCGGAAGCTATCGGGCGATTCTTTTTTACCGGATGATGCCGATCCGCTTCCGTGTCAACAATATCATTGATGACATAGACAACACTCGAAAGCAAACAAAAAATGACAAAAGCGATGATCGAACTTATAAGATAATCAGTATGAAAAAGATTCCGTGAGTAAACTACGGGAATGAAAACGAATAAGTTTTTTATCCACTGCGGAACTCTGATTAATTTAATTATATCTACCATATTAAAAAACCGCTGTTTCCTGATAAGTGCCAAATACTTCGCGGAGTTCATGCACCATTTCACCTAACGTAACATACTTTTCAGCCGCATCCAGGAATACCAGCATCAAGTTTCTATTCTCTTTTGCCGCGAGTTTAATTTCTTCCAATGCTTTCTCGACTTCCTTTGTGTTGCGAGACTCTCTTAAAGCTTTCAACTGTTCTCGCTGCATCCGTTCTACTTCCGGTGAAACGGTCAAGAGAGGAATATCAACTTTTTCATTTTCTTCGACAAATTCATTAACACCTACAATATATTTTTCTTTTCTTTCAACTTCTTTTTGGTAACGATAAGCGGCATCAGAAATATTTTTTTGAAAATATCCCATTTCAATCGCTGGAATAACTCCGCCGATCGCGTCGATCTCATCAAATATTTTATTTGCTTGCGCTTCCATTTTATCAGTTAGCGCTTCAACAAAATAACTTCCGCCAAGCGGATCGACAGTGTTTGTCACGCCGGTTTCATACGCAATAAGTTGTTGCGTACGCAAAGCGATTTTAACAGCTTTCTCACTCGGTAAAGCAAGCGTTTCATCCATCGAATTTGTATGAAGTGATTGTGTTCCGCCAAGCACCGCCGCCATTGCCTGAAACGCAGTTCTGACAATATTATTCTCCGGCTGCTGCGCTGTAAGTGAACAACCTGCTGTTTGAGAATGGAATCGTAACCACCATGAGCGTGGATTTTTTGCTCCGTACTTTTCTTTCATTCTTTTAGCGTAAATTCTTCTCGCCGCTCTATACTTCGCAATTTCTTCAAAGAAATCTAAATGAGCATTAAAGAAAAATGAAATTCTCGGAGCAAAATCATCAACGTCCATTCCGCGCTCAATACAAGCTTCGATGTAAGCAAAACCATCAGCTAAAGTATAGGCCAATTCTTGCACAGCCGTAGAGCCTGCTTCGCGAATATGATAACCACTTACGGAAACGGGATTCCATTGCGGAACTTCATTTTTGCAATACTCCATCATATCAACAATGATGCGCATTGAAGGATGCGGCGGATAAATAAATTCTTTTTGTGCGATGTATTCTTTAAGAATATCGTTTTGCAATGTTCCGCGAAGTTTTGAAAATGGAACACCTTGCTTTTTTGCAACCGCCAAATAAAAAGCGAAGACCATTGCTGCCGGGGAGTTTATCGTCATTGAAGTTGAAACTTGATCGAGAGGAATTCGATCTAAAAGTGTTTCCATATCTTTTAAAGATGAAATTGAAACACCGCAGAGACCAACTTCACCTTGAGCTAATTCAGCATCGGCATCCCAGCCCATTAATGTTGGCAAATCGAACGCAACCGACAAACCGGTTTGCCCATTCTTTAATAAATAATGAAAACGTTGGTTTGTATCTTCGGGGGAACCGAATCCGGCAAATTGACGCATCGTCCAAACTTTACCGCGATAACCATTTGCATGAATTCCGCGAGTGTAAGGATATTCACCAGGGAAATTTAAATCTGTTAAATAATCATGATTATTTAAATCATCCGGTCCGTAAAGTCCGTTAACCGGTTCACCACTTAAGGATGTGTAAGATTTGCCGTCGTTCGATGATCTTTCAACTTTTTGGTTGTATTCATCGCGAAGTCTTTTGTACTCTTCGGATACTGGCATTTGTTCCTCTTTGTTTTTAATTAAGTTCTTCCAAATCTTCTATCAAATTCTTCTAAAGATATTTTAACAACAATGGGTCTGCCGTGTGGACAAACATACGGCATTGATGTTGCAAATAATTGATCGATCAGCAACCGCATTTCTTTTTCGGAAAGTTTATCTCCGGCTTTAATTGCTGTTCTGCATGAATACGATTTTGCAATATTATCTTTTGCATCGGTAATTTTCTTTTCGCGTTCATTTAAATGATATTCTTCCAAGATTTCAAAAAGAATTTTTTCTTCCGTCCCTTGTTTAACTTCTTGTGGAATTCCCTCAATAACGATAGTATTTCTGCTGAAGAATTTCAAGGTAAAACCAAGATTCGATAAATGGGGATAAAGTTCTTTCAACAAACTATATGTCGCCGGATCAACATCCAAAGTTTTTGAAAATATTAATTGCTGGCTGAACGGAAAGTTCGCTTCAAACAATTGCAAGGCTTTTTCATACAATATTCTTTCATGCGCCACATGCTGATCGATGATCATCAATCCGGTTTTTATCTGCGATAAAATATATTTGTTGTGGAGTTGTATAATAAAAGTTGTGTTTGCGTCGTCTTCATCCGAACGCTTGATTACCGTTTGTTTTTGCTTCGGAGTTTCGCTTGTCTCTTCATCAAAAGGTGTTTTATCATCTGATGGAATTGATTGAGAGTCAACGTTTTTCCGCAGACTTCCAAAAAGTAAATCTATTTCGTTATCGGAATAGGCTTTCGGTTTATATGGTTCTTGGTGCGATGTTGGTCGATCGCTGAAATCTTTCCTTTCAATTCGCTGCGAGGGATTTATCCGTAATTTTTCCTCACTGCCGGGAAATGCTTCTGATTGAAAAGTTAATGAGGGAACCATATCAAATGAAGCGAGACTCTTTCTGATAACAGCCAACACAAAATTGTAAATATCTTTTTCGTCGTCAAAACGCACTTCCAATTTTGATGGATGTACATTCACATCAACACGTTTGTAATCAATACTTAAAAATAAAATGAAGAATGGATAATCCCCTTTCTCAAGAACATTTTCGTACCCGGTAAATACTGCGTGATTGATCTGCTTACTTTGCACAAACCGGTTATTGAGAAAAAGATATTGCTCTCCTTTATTTTTCTTAAGCAGACTAGGCTTGCCTATAAATCCGGTTAACGAAATGTAGTCCGTCTCTTCATGCACAGGGATAAGTGCGTCTGACATTTCTTCGCCGAAGATTTCTTCTATCCGTTTGGACAACGTTCCTGAAGTGAGATCGAAAGTAAGTTCATCATCAATAAATAATTTAAAAGCGATTTGAGGATTACTCAAAGCCAATTTTGTAAATGTATTGATGATATGCTTTAGCTCTGTCGTATCTGTCTTTAAGAAATTTCTTCTACCGGGAGTGTTAAAAAATAAATTTTTTACAGCAATGGAAGTTCCTTTGGAAAACGATCCCTTCTCTTTATTGAGCTGACTTTCTTCAACACGAAGCATCGTTCCAAGTTCATCAACGTGGGTTTCTGTTTTTATTTCGAGCTGACTAACAGCAGCAATTGCGCTCAACGCTTCTCCGCGAAAACCGAGAGTTTTGATCGCGTCCAAATCTTTTAAAGTAGTTATTTTGCTGGTCGCATGTTTCTGAATTGAAAGAATTACATCTTCTTCCAACATTCCTTCGCCGTTATCTATCACTTGAATTAAAACTTTTCCGGCTTTTTTTATCAGCACTTCAATCAACGTTGAACCGGCATCAATTGCGTTTTCCATCAATTCTTTTACTACTGAATCCGGTCTTTGCACCACTTCTCCGGCGGCAATTTTATTCGCAAGATTTTCGGGGAGGATTGATATTTTAGACATGTGTCAGTTCTTTCCTTTTCTTACGAAATAAACAACAGAAAACTGTTCAAAGTTTCTCTCATCGGTTTTTCGCCAATCGTTTTTATCAAATTCCGGAAACAGTATTTCACCTTCAGCTTTAAATTTCATAAAAGATAAAATCATTTCATCCGCTAGAGGAATAGCTTGAGTATAAATTTCTCTTCCGCCGATAATATAGATTTTTTCATATTTTTCTTTGTTGCAGTAATCAACTGCCGATAACAAACTGTTTTGCACTAATGTATCTTCAACGTGAAATGACTCAGAATGTGTGACGATGATATTCAATCTTCCTTTTAATGGTTTGCCTAATGTTTCAAAAGTTTTTCTTCCCATAATAATTGGCGAACCCAAAGTTGTGCTTTTAAAATGAGCAAACTCTTCTTTTACGTGCCAGGGCATTTCACCTTTAGCGGTTCCAATTACACCATTCTGAGCGATAGCTGAGATAATAATAATTCTCAAACAGCAACCTCAAATTTAATTTTTGGATGACTTTGATAACCGACGATTTCAAAATCTTCAAAAGTCAATTCCTTCAATGGTTTCTTTGCGATGTTTAAAGTCGGTAATTCCATCGGTTCTCGAGTTAATTGCTCTTTTAATCCTTCAAGGTGATCATATTTTTCATTTTCAGTTCCTTTATCACCGACGTAAATATGAGCGTCGATAATGGTGTGCGCAAATTGTCCAACTTGTAAATTTGTTTCGTTCGCAATAATATGCGTTAACATTGAGTACGCTGCCAGATTAAACGGAATACCAAGCGCAATATCACCCGAACGCTGCGTCAAATGGCAATTTAACTTATCGCCGGAAACATTAAACGCAAAAGTGTAATGGCACGGCGGAAGTTTACTGGTAGTGGCATTACCGGGTTCCCATGCGGTTACAAGCAATCTGCGGCTGTACGGTTTATTTTTAATTTCATCAATTACATATTGAATTTGGTCTATCTCCGTTACTTCCCAATTTCCGTTTTTGTCTTTCTTCGCGCTTGGAAAATGACGCCAGTAGTGTCCGTATGCTGTTTCAAGATTCCCATCTTCGTCAGCCCACGCATCCCAGATTTTTGTATGCTTGCGCAAATTGCGTATGTGATCTTCACCCGATAAATACCAGAGTAATTCACGGATTACAGATTTCCATTCCATTTTTTTTGTTGTTAAAAGAGGAAATCCTTTCGATAAATCTACTTTATAAAAAGCTGAGAAATAGGAAATTGTGTCCACGCCGGTTCTCGATTTTTTTCTAACTCCTTCGTTCATTACCAAACGAACTAAATCAAGATATTCTTTCATTGTGCTCCATAAATTAAATTTTCATGTTCGGTTAATATTTATTCTTAATCATAATCATAATCGTTTTCATAATCCTTATTAACCCACTAAAAATGAGTAAGATTAAGAAAAAGATTATGATTAAGAATGTTTTTCACAACTAAAATGTAGTGTTCAAGTTTGTCAATTCAAATTTAACAAATTTAAGGGTGGGATAAAATGTAAGACTTGATTTCTGCACAGGCTTTTTCAATTCCAGACTCATAATTTTTAAGAGATTCTTCTTCCGTCGGAAAATATTTTTCGAGGGAAAAAATCCTTACACCGCCATCCATAGATGAGGAAATTGATCGATCCGATTTTCCACAGATCACGAAAATCTTCTTTTGATGTATTTTAGCGCTATTTATCAGAATTCCGGTTCCCTTCTTCATAAAACTTTGTGTATCAAAAGCGCCTTCTGCGGTAATGACAAAATCCGTTTTTCTAATTTCTTCTTCAAGTTTGAGTTTTTTCAACAGAAATTCTTCTGCAAAACAGATATTCAAATCTGCAATTAGAGATAAACCCAAGATTAGTCCACCTCCTGCGCCAATCAACTTAGAAGAACCCTCGATTCCGTGATCCCGTTTTAACACTGAAACAACATTTTTCACTCCTTTCTCCAGGATTTCAATCTCTTCTTGAGTCGCTCCTTTTTGTTTTGCGAAAGTCTTTGAAGTTCCGGTAATTCCATATAAAGGAACTTCAACATCGGTGACAACTTCAAGTGGAATCAAAAGTTTTGTCTTTGGCAACTCTATTGAATTCACATCAACAAAATATTTTGGTTGAACCGGAAGTTGATGGCCATCTTTATTAAAAAGTTTTAAACCGAAGGGAATGCATATTCCAAGCCCTAAATCGTTCGTGGCTGTTCCGCCAAGTCCAAGAACAATGTTAGATATTTCCGGGAATTCACTGTCCAAGTCAATCAGTAATTCACCAAGATTGCCCGAATTCAAAACTGAGGGATTTCTTTTCTTTGAAGGAATTTTCTTCATGCCGATAATTTCGGCTGATTCCAAATAAATGATTTTGCGGTCGATAGAAATTCCGACTGGAACTTGTAAAGAAGTATCATCATAAAAAGAGCGTATTTCTTTTTGATGAATTTCAAGGTGGAAATTGTTTTGGCAAATTTTTAGAAAGCCGTCACCGCCATCGGAAATAGGAATGCTTTTTACTTGGAATTCAGGTTCTGCAAAATTCTCCGTGATGATTTTGGCAATTTCAATTGCATCGGCGCATTCTTTAAAACTGTTTGGAGCGATCAATAACTTAATTTTTTTCATCGGAGGGGAATATTATTTTCAAGCGTGAAACAATTTTTTCTGCATTGATACCCCCATCACCTTCAAACATACAAGTTTGAGGATTTTCGGAACAAACTTTACCGCAATAATTTTCATCGGGCATTACGAAATAGGCTTCATTTCCTTGCGGTCCCCAAAGTTTTGGTTCACAAGCAGGAAGTGGACAAAAAACAGAAAGCGTTTTTACTTTGAGAGCTGCTGCGATGTGCATCGGTCCGGTGCTGGCAGAAATTAGAATATCCGTTGCGGAAAAGGCAATTATTGAATTACGCAGCGAAAGGTTTTCAAAATAGTATGAAACTCCATTTATGTTTTTTAGTTCATTCGGAATTTCTTTTTCCGTAATAAATACTTGAATATCTTTTTGAAGAACAAGTAATTCGGCAAGTTTGCGATATTCTTTTAATGATAGATTTGGAGCTGATTTTCCGCTTGTTGCGTGAATGCCTACAAATATTTTTTTGTCAATTGGAAAAGATTCTCTGATTTCCAAAGCTTTTTTCTTCTCCTCATCTGAAAGATAAATTGAAACTGCAGTGTCCGGATTTTCAATCCCGATTTTTCGCAAAGCATCCAAACAATAATCAGCTTCATTCCTTAAAGGAATATATTTTCTCCGGTAAATACTTTTTGCGTTAGAAAGGAATTGGTAGAATTTATGCCCTACCCCAATTCTGATTTTTATTCCGCTAAAAAAGAGCAGCCAATTATTTTTTTCAGTCGGAAGAAGTGCAATGGCATGGGTAAAGCCAAATGAGCGAATCTTTTTCACTCTTTTCCAAAATGAATTTCCTAATTCCTTATCAACTAATATTTCATCAACAAAAGGATTTTTGGTAAAAATATCTTTTGTATAATTTTGAACCAGTACTGCGACAAAAGCATCATGGAAGATTTTTTTAATCTCGCGCGGCAGAGGAGTTGAAAGCACAACATCGCCAAGCCGGTCGGGGCGTAAAATAAGTATTCTTAATTGAGAGTTGTTCATTTCAAATTAAAGGAATTTCGTTAATTTTATACATGAAGAATAAAGTTGTAATTCTTTCATCCGGGCATCCGCCGAGGGATGAAAGAATATTTTCTAAAATAGGCTACTCATTGAGCACCAATGGTTATTCTGTTGTTATTTGCACTTCTACCGAAGTACTTGACACGAGTGAAAAATCTATTTTTTTCGATTGTTTCAACGGTGAAAAACTAACGAAAAGAGAAAAGATTAACAAGTTCTTTTCTATTTTATCATCACATTCACCTGATATTATTATCTCTTCTGAAGCCCTTCCTATTTTAGCAGCACATAAATTCAAGAAGAAAGAAATGAATTCATGTGTTATTATCTCTGATATAACCGAATGGTACCCGGAAAATGTAGCCTTTAAATATAAAGGACTAAAAAAATGGTTTACCTATTCTATTCTCTATGTGTTTAATATATATGCAACAAATTTGGCCGATGCATTAATCATTGGCGAAGAAAAAAAAAAAAGGAGATACGATTTTATTGCACCTCGTAAAAAGAAAGAAATCATTTCATACTATCCCAGGTTAGACTATTTCCCGCTTTCCAAACATCAGATAAAAAAAGAAGAACTTAATCTCGGGTTTACCGGCATTTTAAGCCATCCGAGAGGATTTCATCAATTTTTATCTTGCGCAACATTGTTGAAGCAAAAACATACTGATCTTAAATTGAAATTGACAATCGTCGGGAAATTTTTATCGAAAACTGATGAACTTTTATTTTCTAGATGGGAATCAATTAAACTTGAAATAGTTGTTGATTATTCAGACTGGCTTCCGTATGAAAGATTAAATCATAAACTAACTCAAGTTGATATTTTTATGGACTTGAGAAAATTGGATTTTATTTTTAATAATTCTCTTCCCATAAAGATTTTTGAATATATGGCGTTAGGTAAACCTGTGCTTTATTCAAAAGCGTCTTCTTTGGTTGATTTCTTTGATGGGATCAAATTCGGAAAATTAGTTAATCCTGAAGATCTGAATGAGATTATTTCGGCAATCGAACATTATCTTGATCACCTTGAAGACCTAGAGAAAGAGGGACTGAGAGGAAGAAAATTGGTAGAGGATAAATATAATTGGGACTTTTGTGAAACTAAACTACTTTCCTTCCTCAATCACATTGAACGATAATTTACGATCAAGTAACACAAAGTAACCCAAGAGTAAAAAGGACACAATCAAAAGTATGTCGATCCCCAAACTGTCCACGTAAGAAGATACGAGATAAAAGGTTATAGTTAAGAAGCTAATAAAAAGGAGTTTCCCCTTTTCGTATTTGAAGTTCAATGCTTTATAAGAAATCATGAAAGAATAAAGTGCTATTAAAAAGTAACTTGAAAGGGTAGCAATTGCGGCCCCGATTAGTCCATATCTGGGGATCAAATAGATGTTTAATAAAATATTCGAAGTAAATCCAACCAAATCTCCAATCAAATAATGATAACTTTTCCCTGTAGTTAAAGGATAAACCGAATAAAAAGATGAAAGCCCTCTAAGCAGATAACTTAAAAGAATAAACGGAATTATAAATATGCCGGAGTAATATTCTTTACCAAAGAATGTCTTTCCATAAAATTGAAATGTGAATAAATTATCGATTAAAAGTGAAACCGCTAAAAAGACAAACGTGAGTAAAAAGAATAATTTCGTGAAAACAACAGGCAGTGTTGTAGAAAATATTTTCTTTTTATAATCATCAAGCGAACGAGGGTTCCAAGCTGAACCAAATGATATTACAACAATGTTCATCATCATAGCAATGCGGTAGGCAAAGCTGTAACTACCTACTTCCTTTGCGCTCATGTAATGATTAATTAGAAATCTATCTGCTACATCAACAAAAGTAGAAAGAATTCCCGCGGCTAAAAGGGGTAATGAAAAAACGAATAACTTTTTAAGGAGCCGATAATCAATTTGGAAAGAAAAATCATTTTTTATAAATCTGTACGAGAGAAGCAACGATATGCTTGATGAAACGATCTGGGCAAGAAATATTCCGAGTATTCCAAGTTGAAATGATGAAATAAAAATAAAATTGAAAAGAAGATTTATGATTGCCGATATTGAAACAACTAAAACATATTTTTTTGATTCTTCTCTTGCTCTCAATAAATGAAGATTGTAAAAAGCAATGGTTTCAATAATGAGCAGAACTGCCATGGAAATTATAATTGAACTATAATCGCTTGTGGTAACTAATAAAATGGATGTTTGGTGGGCAAAGAAAATCAATCCAAACGCAAATATGACAGAAATTATTCCTAAGGTGCTCACCGCAGTAGAAAATATTTTTTTCTTTTCATCTGATGATTCAGCTTCTACATAATATTTTGTAAGCGATGCCTGGAATCCGGCTTGGACAACTACAGCAAGGATTGTATAGAAGGAAAGGATTAAGGTGTAGTTACCAAAATCGGAAGTTGAAAAAACTTGCGAGTAAAATGGAAGCAGTAAAAAGTTAGAAGCGCGGAGGAAAATCATTCCGAGTGAATACAAACCGGTAGATTTTATGATTCCTGGTTTACCGGTTTTCATATAATATTATACTTTTTATATAATTCGTAAAGTCGCTTATTTACATTTTCATAACCATGATATTTCTTCACCCAATTATTCCCGCGATCGCCAAAATCATTTCTCATTTTTTTATCAGAAATAAGGGAAGAAAGCCTGTCGTACAATTCATCGCCATTATTGGCAACTACAAATGGATTTTCCGGCAACCACTCTTCGTACTCTTTTGTCATATTTGTGATAGTTGTAATTCCCATTGCGAGTGTTTCAATTCCGGCTTTGCCATATCCGGTTCCCCCCATTGTGCCACCTACTTGATCGATGCAGATATCACATTGACTTTTAATTTCAAGTACTTTAGCACGATTCATATTTTCTAAAAGTATGAATTCAATTTTTCTTTCTTTATTTATTTTATCAATAACCGATAGAATAAGTTCAGTCCCTTTATATTTTCGGTTAGTTGGAGAATGAACAATTTTAATTCTATCTGATTCATTTTTTTTACGTTCCGGTAATTCTTTTGGATTGTACGGGTAAAAAATATACTCCAAATCTTTTTTTAGTGAAAGATGATCATATTCAGAAGTGATATTCAAGTCAGATATCGCATCCAGTTCTTTTATTAATCCACGGATACGTAAATCACTTCCATAGTAACAACAAACAATTTTCTTCCCCATCTTTTTCCATTGAATTGCTTGTTTTGCGTCGCGGAAAAAGTCTAATCCTGAATCATAGTGAATAATATCAAAATCATTTAGTTTATACTTTTCAATAGTTTCTTCAATTAGTGAGCTCTTTTTAAGATCATTGATCTGAAAATAAAATCGCTCCAGAAAGTTTTTCGGTTGAAATATTGGAGTTGAAAAGGATTTGTTCGTTTCCATTAGTTCCATTTTTTTTCTTCGCCATATTTTTGCAAGTGAGAAATTTGGTAAAGGTAATTCCAGACAAATATCTTCCGGGAAAGTTAATGGATTTTTATGGAAAGTAATAAGGTGAGATTTATCACCGCACTCGCAGTGCATTTTGTAAAAATCATACGGAACACCGGCATAATTTTGCGGTGCAATGTGAAGGATATTTGGCATTATAGCTCTTTATAAAAAGAGTCCCTAAATATTCCTCTCGCTCCAAAATTTTCTTTGAATCGCCCCAATCCCCAATTTGGTTCCATATTAACAGTGAAAATTCCGAAATCTAAAAATTTAAATCCTTCATCACGTGACCGTTTCATAATTTCATAGAACAAAAGATTTACCGCCCGGTATTCCTGGTAATCTTCATCATGGCTGATGTAAAATGCAAGTACAACTTTATCATTTGCTGAAAAATTACAAACTCCGGCAATGATTTTCCCATTAACAAAAGCTCCCCAAAGACGAACCTTTGAAGGATACAACTTTTTAATTTTTAACAATTCATCTAAAGTATGCGTTGGATTAACATTGTGCCGCATCTTCAAATTCTTTTTTAGAATTTGGTAGTACTCGGCAAACTGGTCGCACTCAACAATTTCAACGCCCTGCTTAACCGCTTTCTTAGCCGCAGTTCGAGCTTCCGAACGATAAGTAGAGAGTAAATCCTCTTTTGCAACATCGAGTTGAACAACGCTTGACACTTCCCTTTTCAAATAAGAGAAACCATTTTTTACTAAAGCAAAATCAATATAGTTTGAATATTTTGAAAGATAGATCATCGGAGGAAGCGTTAACTGAATTGCGTTGCATCCTAATTCCTTTGCATAGTTTTGAAGAATTTCCACTAGCTCAAACGCTTCTTGAAAATTTAAATTAGATTTGTAAACAAATCCGCCGTATGAAGCTCCTGAATGCGATGATAATATTTTCTTCCCGTCTCGCTCAATCACTACTGCCGGGAAAAGTGCCAGAAGTTTGTTGTTCTTCTTAACGACTAATGAAGCATCCTTGAATTTATCTTTAGGGTGGTAAGACAAAAATAATCTTTGATGGAACATTGTACCGTTATCAGATTCATTAACAAACGCATCCCATTCTTCGTTGTTAACACCGGAATCTTTAAAAGAATAATATTCACTCATAAATTAAAAAGTATATTTTATTGAAATGGTTTGTCCTTGACCAAGTCCGTATGCAAAAGGGGTCATCGCATAATCAAAAGAGAATTGATTCCAGTATAATCCTAAGCCGCCGGAAATATCTTTTGATAAATAATTTGTTTGATATCCAACTCTGAGAGCAAACATTTTATTATAAACGATTTCCGTTCCAAAGTTTATGTGCGAATCATTTTGAGCTAAATATTTTTGGAATTCTCCACCGGCTTGTAACGAAACATTGTATTGCGGTAAATCATATTGATAAACCGGTCCAACTCGAATTTCTGCCGGTAACTTTGTTGCTTCCTTTTGCAGTTGATTCATTGACCCGATATTTTTAACAACTGCTGAAATAAATAAATTTTCCACCGGAGTTTTATAATACAACCCGAAATCAAAACCGATTCCCTCGGCATTATCATAGAAAATATCTTCATAAAGATATTTCACGGTAATTCCGGTTGATAAATTTTCGATTAATGAAAACGCCGTGGAAAGTGAGCCGAAAAAATAATGTGTATTAAAAGTTGTTTCAACCGGACCCGGTTTTGTTCTCACTTCAAATCCTTTAATTGATGTAGAATTGATCCCGACACCAATTGGCAGATTGAAAAGTGAAAATTTTACTCCGAGCAGTTCAGTCGCAGCATCCTGTATCCATGCATTATGCGTAAATATTATTTCCGGATTACCCGATTTCAGTTGCGCAGGATTATAAAATATTGCTGAAACATCATTCGCGAAAATCGCGCCGTTATCACCAAGCGCTATGTTTCTTGCACCGAAACCGAGCTTTAGAAAAGATAATCCGTTACTTCCGGCGCTTTGAGAATAACTTACCACGGATAAACCGATGAGAAGAAAAATGATTTTTATTGAGTTTGATTTTTTCATAGTTAAAAATACTAAAAGAATTAGAAATTAATGCGAGCGCCAATTATGTGTCGGTCTTGAGAAGAATAAGGTTCATGCATAAAAGCATAGTCAAATCCGACCACAACACTCGCAATAGCTTTTGAGTAACCAAGACCAAATGACGGTTTAACAGGTTCATCTCCATTGTTAATATGATAGTTATCAAATCCGGCACGGAGAAAAAAATCTTCGATCGGACTGTACTCTGCGCCAAGACGCAACATCTTTGTTCCAAAATTGTCAAAATAATATTCGCCGCTGGTTAAAACTTTGTATTCATCCAAATTATAACTGATTCCAATTTTTTTACCGGTTGGGAATTTATTTTCAGTAAGCGAACCATCAATATCATACAATGGAGAAGAGTCCCACTTATACTTACTGTTCAAATCGGTAAGTACAAAAGAAAAAGTGATATTTTTAGTATAAGAATAAAGCAGTCCGAGATCAAATCCTAAACTCGTGGACGTAATATCCTGATACAATTTGTAATAATAAAACTTGGTAGAAAAACCGGCGGCAATTTTTTCAGAAAACTTAATTGATAAAGCAACATAAAACTGATTCTCAGACGTTGAAAGCGTTCCCCTCTTAAAACCCTGGTTGTCACGTTCATCAATATTATTCACACCGGAATTAATTAATCCCACACACACTCCGGCGGATGTTCGCGGTCTTCTATTTTCAACGGCGGAATCTCTTCTGGAATAAAAATCGAATCTCCGTGTAAATGAAACGAAGTTCAATTTTCTATCGAGCGAAAGAAAAGAATATCCGCTCTGAAAAACATTTCCGTTCTGAAAAACTGAAACAGCGGGATTATAAAATGAACTCAAATCCCCTTCTTTAATAGCTGATAATGAGTTTCCCATTGCAATTCCACGGGGACCAAAGCCAAGTCGTGTAAAGGCTCCAGCCGATGAATTGATTTTACTCACTTTTGGTTGGGCGGAAATAGTTCCGACTGATAAAACTAAAATGGAAAATAAAATTAGTTGTTTCAAAATTTACCTTTACTGAATTACCATTATTTTTCCGAACTGCGGGTCTTCCCCATCAATTTCAACTCGATAGAAGTAAACACCGTTCGGCACTACACTTCCGTAATCATCTCTGCCGTCCCAATAATCGATTACTCCGTTAATTCCTCCGCTATTTGGAGCGTTGATAACGTGAGCCGGATTACCTCTCTCAACATTTTGGATCAATGTTCTTAAACAATTCATTCCAAAATCCAAAATTCTGATCGTAACTTTTTTTGAACTTCCCCCGGTGTTGTATTTGATCTTCACCTTTTCCATTTTGGGTGAAAAGGGATTTGGGAAAGCATACGTATCATCTTTTTTCGCTAAAGGTTGCGAGGCAAAAAATATTGTCCAGTCATTCGACCAGTTGTAACTGGGCATTTCGTTTTTTACTAAACCATCTTCTGAACCCGCCCAAACAGTAGTCCCATTATTAGCAAAAGCGGCTGAATAAAATATGGAGGTCTGCAAAGCGAGTCCGGTCTTTTTATCAATAATAGAACCCGCATTTAACCAACTATTCAGAGTACTTATTTCATTTAAATAGATTCCATTATCCGTTGTTACGATAACACTATTTTTATCTGATGCGAAGTTGTGTGGTTTTTCCCCATGCAAAGTTGTGTTCCAATTTGTTCCTCCGTCGCGCGAATAACTAACCGCATAAAATTCATTTTGATCATTTGCCTTCCATGAAGCTGCAAAAACTGCTTTCAATAATGTATTGTAACCTAACGCAACAATAAAATTTCCGCTGATGGGATTTGCCTGATCACTTTGATGATTATATTTTTCCCAACTTATTGAATCAGCAGGTAGGAACGCGTTTGTAGTTTTATTTATTCCGTTTGCAGTACCTGCATAAAGAGTTGAATCATCGGTAGCAACTAAAGAAAAAAGTCTGTAGTTCAGATATTCTTCTTTCCCAAACTTTCCGGCAACAGGCTGCATGGTGAATGACAAAGTATCTGAGGGTTTAACGGATGAAAGATAATCCGGTGGAAGTACTGTTCTACTCCATTTGGCATTCACATTTGCTATTAAACTATCGAACGATACCGAACGAAGACCACCGGCAAAAGTAGCGATCCAAATCTTATTTCCGGCGAAGGCAAAATCATAAATAATATTTTGCACCGCAACGGTAACCGGGAGCGCCCGTAAAATATTTTTACCATAGATTACAGATGAATCACCTGCATCATCTAACGGCTGAGAAACAGATTGCCATGTAATTCCGTTATCCGAAGAAAATCTAATTCCACTTCCCTCCGGGAAAGAACTTCCATCTTTTTCTATTGAATGCGCGGTTGACGCGAAGAGCACTCCTTTTACGTAGAGCAAAGCAGTGACACTTTCTGTCCCAAACTCAGCGGAGTTATAATAATTTTTCCATGAATTTCCGTTATCGGTTGTTTGACTTAATCCTCTTGACGTGCCGAGCCAAATTGTATCTCCAATAACAAGAATATCGTTGATACTGTTGCTCGCGGGATTTTCTTCAGCTGACATTTCGGAAGAATTATTAGCTTTTTCTAAAAGAAAATTTTTAGGAATTTTTTGAGCAGAAAGAATTAAGCTAAATATGAAAATGAGAGTGAATATTTGCTTTGTCATTCTATAACAACCATGGTTTCTGAAACAATAGCACTTGTTTTCCCTCCTCGATCTTTGGCTTGAAATTCAAATTTCCATTCTCCTAACTTAGCAGTCGCCGTGAAAATATTTGCAAATGAAAAAATGTTATCACTTGCTGAAGCATCCCCGTGTTGACTAAAATTTCCGTCATTAAACATATCCCATTGAGCTTCACCGGAGAGGTTATATACTATTGTCCCGTCTGGGCGGTAAAGGATGAATAATGCATGTTGAATATCTCTCACACCATTTGAATCAACAACCTCAATATTAAATGAAAAAGATGATTCACGATGAATTGTATCAGGAACTGAAACGTTAATTATTACCGGGGCAACATTAGCTTTTCCGTTATCAAATACAAAAGTCTGAGATGCGACTTTTTTAGTCGCTCCTGTTTTATCCTCTAAGAAATAGCTAATTAAATATGTGCCATTTATAAATTCACTCTTCATCGTAACAAGAGTTGAAAATATGTTATCCCCTTTTACCGCATCGCCTGTGGCTGCACTGCCATTATCATACAAAGAGATCGTTCCGGGAGAAATTTTTTCGTTTTCCGGCGAGAGAATTTCAATCCAGACTCTTTTTATATCTGAAGTAGAAGTGAATTCAATTGATGGATTGATTATGGAATCTGAAAGAGTATGAGTAAACGAATCGAAGGTAGCAACTTGAAATACCTGATACACCGCCGTAGCCGGTTCTAATGGAGTATCGAATTTCTTTTCACACCCATAATAAACTGTGATGAGGAGAATTAATAAGAATAATTTTTTCATGGTTAAATATCTTACAGCAGAATAATAAATTAAAGGTAAAAAAACATATACTTTAGATAATTATAAATGGAGCCGGAATAAAACACAAAATGAATATCGCAATCGCCAGATAACCAATGATTTTCCTCTTTCCGTCAAGTGCGGTATCATCGTAAATTGGCGGATGCTTAATTTTGATCACAAAAAATAAAATCACTGCCCAGAACAACCACCCGCTCCATCCTATGTTGAGTGGCATTTCTAAATAAGTAAGAATTATTCCCAAAACTCCAAAGAGAATTAAAAAGATCATAGCAACTGAACTGATTGCATATTGTTTTTTCTCTCCAAACAAAGCATAAACAATATGTCCGCCGTCTAGTTGACCAACGGGAATTAAATTCATCGCGGTAACAAAAAAGCCAAACCAGCCAACGCATAAGTAGGGGTAATGGTAGATTTCAGACATCGGCGGAATAAAATCTTTTGACGAAGTAAAAACCTCGCGCAAAAACGAAAACAACAGTGAATCACCAAAAATTAACGCTAATCCGTTTTTACCGTAAGTCGGTAAATCATAATCGGGATGTATCTGCAACAAAAATTCTTTTCCCGGAAGATGTGTAAATCCATAAATAATTAGAATGGTGGATGCAACAAAACCGGCAATTGGTCCGGCTACACCAATATCAAAGAGAGCTTTCTTTGATGGAATTGGAGATTTTATTTTAATTACTGCGCCAAGCGTTCCGAAATTTAAGAATCCCATGATTGATGGAAATGGGATAAAATATGGAAGTGTAGCTCTCACTTTATGAAATTTTGCCGCAAAGAAATGCCCAAACTCATGTGAACCCAAAACAAATAAAATTGAGAGCGAGTATGGAATTCCATAAACCAACTCAGAAAACTCCGTCTGGTTTGAAGAACCTCTCACCCATTCATAACCTGCAACGGTTGTTGTAAAAAAAGTCAGCAGAAAAAGAAGAATGTGAAGCCAATATTTTTGTTTTTGCTTTTCAAAAACATCGACCTTATCATTTAATTGTTGTTCAAAAATACTTTTCATGTTATAAATCGAGATTCATTCCGAAAGCGACATAATTTTCTTTGTAATCGAAGTATTCACCATGAATATTGTTACCCGAAAAATAATCTACCATAAAACTAATTCCGCCGGTTTCCTTTTTACCAACTTTTATTCCGGCTGAAAGAGAATTTGTTCCCGAATATTTACCGATATTTGTTAAACGAAGATCATATGCGATGAATGGGAAGAGATAGTCAGTAAAAGATAATTTAAAGAACTTCTCACAGCCGATCTGCAATATACTTTTCCCGATCTCTTTTGGTACAACATGAAACAAATAGGAATAGCTGGCATAAAACCGAAAATCGTTTACAGAATAAAAAGGAGTAAGTTCAACAAATTCTCTGCTAAAAACACGGGGAGTTCTTCCGCTGCGCCAGGTGTTGGAATAATTCTCAAAATGTCCATCAACAAAATGGGCGGAGATGTGGCTCAATCTCACTCGCACGCCGCATTCCGTATCTTCGTTCTTAATTTTAAGACTTCCGTTTAATCCGAACAAATAATCCACGGCGTCAACTGGAAAATGGAAATCTGTTTCTCCACGCAATTTTGTATAGGTGAAAAAATCACCGCCGAAAGAAATTATCTTATCCCCATCAACCAAATGGATAAAATCTTTCGAATTACCTATATCAAGCCGCAGACTATTCTTCCCCGACATGAAGATAAAACCGACTTTCGGTTCAAGAAAATTTGCAACGAAAGGTTTTACATTTAATTCCGAAGGGAAAAGCTCCAACCGTTTTTGAGCATATAAATTTACCCCTAATAATAAAATAATTAGTGAAAGTTTTATTTTTCGATTCATAGAGATGAAGGAGCCTTAGATAATAATTTTTGTTTAATCAATTTATGATACCCGTATTTAATTTTAGAAGAAAGACTAACGATGCCGTACATATTTGTAGGAAACGCAAACGACGGCTCAAAATAACAGTTTACCGTACATCCCTGGCAGAAGTCGAATCTCCCTTCCATCTTTTTGAAATAAGAAATTTTCTCCGATTTTCTAATTTCTTTAATCGGGCGATCAATTTTGATTCTTTCATTTTCAAAATGATAACACGGTAGAATAATTTCGTTATTAGGTGAAATTACAATTACCCTCGAAACCGCTTTACACAAAGGTTTCTCTATGTTATTTCCGCCATTCTTTCTTAATCGCAGATAAGCGTCATTGAGATAAATATCATGTTTCCCGTCAACGTATGTTTCAATAAACTTTATTGCTTTCTCATGCAAACCGGGATTCCCAAAATAGGAAAAGACCGGATTTACTATTAAAACTAAATCAAGCTTTTTCGCCAGGTTATGCATTTGCGGCAATTTAATATATGTTTCATTCGTAACCGTAAAAAGAATGTCGGGATATTCACCTAAATTTTTTGCCACTTCCAAACTCTTAAGTACAGACTTAAAACAATTTACTCCGCGGATTTTATTGTGTTCCTCTTCGTCCGGAGAATCGAGTGAAAAATGAAGTAGATTCACATTTCCCGCAAGTGCTTCAGCATATTTGTGATAAAGAAGTCCGTTGGTTGTAATACTAGTTTGGAGTTTCAGCCCTTTGGCATATTTCACCATTTCGGAAATTTGAGGATGGAGCAGCGGTTCACCACCGGTCAAATCAAGAAATTTCACTCCCAATTTAGCAATTTGTTCGATATTATTTTTGTAATCTTCAAAATCAGCTAATGGAGTTTTCTTAAATTTTTCATGATCGCCAAAATGGCAAAAATTGCAGTAAGCGTTACAACGGTATGTTACATAATAATTGCAGAGCAACAGCACTAATATTTTCTCCCTTTCCACATTACTTTTCTATTTGGCAAAACAGCAAAAGGAAGAAGTACCACGTAAAGAATATAATAAACCTCGAAAATGAAAAAATATTTTAGGGTTGAAGTAAGTTTTAATTCGTTTAACACGAAAAAGAGAAAGAGAAAATCAACCACTAATTTGAAGAAGAAAAGTGATAACGCCGCCATTGTAAAGAAAAACGGAAGTAAGAGAATTGCCAGATGCGCTACCCAACCAAGTGACATTATAAAATATCCTCGAAGCGGAGCTTTCAAACCACCAACCGCCCAACGTTTTTTCTGTCGATACAGATTACTCATGTCACTGCAAGGTTGAGTTGTAACTAATGCTTCAACATCCAGCGGATAAATAATTTTGTACTTCTTTAGTTTATGAATTGCGAATAATAAGTTAAAATCTTCCGTAACACTGAAAGGAAGATTCTCATAACCACCGACTTCATTATAAACCGATTTTCTGAAAGACATATTATTGCCGATACAACTCAATGGTTTATTAAAATTTATTGTACCGGCAGCGACAGATAAGAGATAAACAAAATCGAGATGCTGCATTCCCGCAAATTGAGTTTTAGCTTCTTGCACCGTAAATCCGTTTACGATCGCAACGTCATCCATAAAATAAGAAGCTAAGGTTTTTGCCCAAGTTGGCGAAACAATGCAATCGGCATCGGTCGTTAAAATTATTTCACCTTTGGCTTGTCCAATTGCAATGGCTAATGCATTTGTTTTCCCTTTAAGGTGACCAATCTCTTTTTGGGTAACAATTTTTTTGAATTTCGGTTTATCGCTAATGAATGAGCTGATAATTTCACCGGTTTTGTCGGTTGATTTATCGTCAACAAGAATAATTTCTAGTTTACCTTCGGGAAATACGAGGTTGTTTAGCGCTTCTAAACAAGCGGGAATGTTTTTCTCTTCATTCCGTGCGGCAACAATAATTGTAGCCGCCGGAAGATCGGCAAATACTTTTTTCGGAAATCTTTTCTGCAAACCGATAATAAACCAAATGGTCTGTAGAAAATATCCGCACATCGCTAAAAGGAAAATTAGTTCAAACATTCTTCCGGTGTTCCAAATTGAAAATTTTTAATGCGGACTTCTTCCGCCAAGTATTTAATTGTGTCACTTATTACAGCAGCTGATTTATCGCTATCATGTAAAACAACGACTGAATTTCGTGTCAGGTAATTTTTGATTGCAAATTTAACAACTTTTGCGTCGTTTTTATAATCGTAGGGCAACAAAGTCCACATTACACTTTTCAGATGAAACTCACTTAACCGGCTTGACAAATTGAAGTTAAATCTCCCATACGGTGGGCGGAAATATTTTGGTTTAACTCCGGTAGTTTCTTCAATCACTTGATTAGTAGTGAGAATTTCCGAACGAAAAACAGCGGTGGTGAGTTTTGTTATTACCCGGTGATGAAAAGTATGGTTTCCTAAAGTATGACCGGCATTCACAAGAATTTTAGCCAATTCCGGGTAGCGTTTTACATTATTACCCACGCAGAAGAACAATCCTTGAATGTTTTCTTCAATTAATACTCTTAAGATCTTTTCCGTGGTAGCGGGATTTGGTCCGTCATCGAAAGTGAGAAGAATTTTTTCTTTAGTAGAATGCCATGCAAAACTTCTAAAAATATTTTGAACAAATCGCGGAGGCTGATAGAGATATTTCATCTTTTCAAGTTCCTCCCTTTCCATTTAAAATTCCCCAGAGCGCCCGAAAAACCGGCGAGAATAATGTATGGAACATGAATGAGTTCTGCAATAAAAAGCACATGAAATTCAATTATTCGATACAACAAGGGAATCCCCCTTCTAAGAATCATATATTCAAGAAGAACTTTTACATGCATTATTGCGATTAAGGTATAAAGAAAAATCGAATCCAAAAGTAGACCCAAAAGGAGTTGCGTTGGCAAACTTAAAAAAAAGAAATAGATAAAAATCAATTTTAGAATTAGCATTTTGTCATTATAGAATAATCCTTTACTCGCCCACCGCTTTCTTTGCTGAATAAATCCATTAAAAGTTTTATTTGCTTCCGTTTCTACTAATGTTTTCGCAGATAAAAGAAATTGAACTTTATACTTGCCGGAATTAGCGATCTTTTGCATTAAAAATTCATCATCGCCGGATGATAAATGTTGATTGTCTTCAAACCCGCCAACATATTCAAACGCCTCTTTTCGGTAAGCGATATTAGCAGCGTTACAGATTGTTGCTTTGTTTGAACCAATCAATCCGGCGCCGGTTAAAACTAAGCCGCCAAATTCCAATTGTTGAATTTTGCCGAAAAATCTTTTGGTATCCGAAAACTTAACGGGACCAGAAATAAATCCGGTCGTTTCATCAAAGGCGGAAACCATTGTCTCTATCCATTCCTTAGGATGCACACAATCAGCGTCTGTGGTTAGAATAATCTCACCTCGCGATTTCTCAATCCCTAACTTTATTCCCCTCTTCTTGGGCGACAATTTCTGAAAATCGTTTGGAACTGAAATGACTTGAGTATTCAATAATCTTTTATTAGAATTTAGTTCAAGGATGGAATTGTCGTTAGAAAAATCATCTATGAAAAGTATCTCATATTTTTCGTGAGGATAACTCTGAGCCTCCAAACTTCTAAGACATTTTAGAATAACTTCAGATTCATTTCTGAACGGAACAATTATGGTAACGAAAGGATTATCAACTTGCCTATTACCATTTGGCGATAATCTTTTCAATCCGGAAAGGATTTGCAATAAAAATCCTAAGTAGAAAAGCCCTAACAAAACAAATATTGAAATTAGAATGTACATCAGCGTTTGGTAGTTACTAATATTATCAGTCCGATAGCGGAAGGAAGCAAAATATTAAACAAGAAAATTGAGAACGCAGATAGAAATCCAACCTCAGAGGGTAACCCAATTGCTGAAATAAAAAATATCGATGCGCTTTCTCTTATACCCAGATCACCAAACGAGATGGACGGAATAAAAGACTTTACGAAAAGTGTTAGTATGCCGCAGAAAAAGAAAGTTGAATCAAGTGGTTTATTTGCAAATGCGGAAGTAAGCAAACCATACTGCAAAGAAATTATGCTATAGAGCAGAACCGAATATAATAATTGTACAAGGACGGTTCGATTATTCGTTCTTTTCAAAACTTGAAGATGGAAAAACATTCTTTTTAACAGTCGCAATTTTTCAATCCATTTATAAAAATGTGCAGCCGCTTTAGTCTTAAATATTGAATAAAGTAAAATGCAAAGGAGAAATATTAGAAGAGCAGCCAAAGAATAAATAGTTCGGGGAGAGAAAGTATTTGTAAAATATAAAAACCATATCGTAGAAAAGAGTCCGGAGAAAACAAGAATGAACATATTAGCGAGTTTATCCACAATACTTGCTGAGATTACTTCACCAGCGGGATATTCTTTTATCATCATACTTCTGCCAAAATACTCTCCAAATCTACCGGGAGTGAATGAGCCGGTCGCAACTCCAACAAAAAAAGATGCGGCTAATTTTTTATTTGACAATTCACCAAGCATTTCCGTAAAAACCGATTTCCACTTTTTGAATTGTACCAGAAAGTTTAGTCCGGTTAAAAGAAGAACGAATCCCATTACCGGAATATTCTCCCGCATAAATATCTTCGCAAAGTTAAAAGACTCAAACTTTTGTATGAGATAAATCATTATTGCTGCGGCAACAACGATCTTTATTAGTAAAAACAACTTTTCTTTTCTGGAAAAGGATAAATCCATTCAGCTAATTAACTTTCGTTTTAATATGGGTTTTCTTACTGAAAAGAAGTGGTTCAATTGTTCTTCCATCTCTTCAATATTTAACGCCCCAATTTAAGACATTCATTTTACATTTAAAATTTTGAAGTATTTCTTTATCTTGTATCAGCTATTATTAATAATTAGGTAAAAGATGTTTATCAACTTCTCTGACATTCCGGGGCATCACAATCTTTTTTTAGACTACGTTTATGAGTTTAATAACGTAAAAGATTTTTACACTTCCGATTTCAGGAACAAAGATTCCTACAACGACCATTTCCGTAATGTATCAAAGGAGCAGAACCCGCTTCTTTTCAAATTACCGGAAATAATAGCGGAACAATATAGTGATTTTCAACCCTCATCTAAGACTCAAAAAAATATCGCTTTGCTGAAAGAGCCGAAAACTCTCGCCGTTTTTACCGGACAGCAATTAGGGGTCTTAGGCGGACCTCTTTACACTATTTATAAAACAATAACCGCAATAAAATTAGCGCAGCATCTTAACGAGCGATACGATGAATTCAATTTTGTCCCTGTTTTCTGGCTTGAAGGAGATGATCACGATTTTAATGAAGTTAATTCGGTAACGATCATAAATGAAGAGAACAATTTAGCGACCATAACTTATGATGATTTATTGCCGGAAGGAGAATTACGCGGAAGTGTTGGCGAAATTACTTTTACCGAAGCGATAAAAACTTTTATAGATAGCTTCCAGAGTGGTTTGCGTAAAACAGATTTTACCGATGATATTGTTTCCGAGTTAAGAGATATTTATAAAGAAGGAAATTCCTTTAAGGAATCTTTCCGCCGTTTGATCTTCAATTATTTTGACCAATACGGATTAATAATTTTTGATCCTCAACAAAAAGAGATAAAAAAACTTCTTAAACCAATTTTCCAGGAAGAGTTACTAAATTATAGGCAGCATTCTGAAAAATTAATTCTCCGCAGCGCCGCGCTTGAAGAAACCTATCACGCGCAAGTTAAAGTCCGCCCGATCAATTTGTTTATGAATTATGAAAAAGGACGCTACGCAATTGAACCTGTGGAGGAAAATTTCAGGCTAAAAAACAAACGCGTAAAATTTACGCAAGAAGAATTGCTGAAATTAATTACCGATTCGCCGGAGATTTTTTCTCCAAATGTTATTCTCCGCCCTATTTGTCAGGATTATCTCTTCCAAACAGCTTTTTACGTTGGCGGACCAAGCGAAGTAAGTTACTTTTCTCAAGTGCTCCCCTTGTATGAAGATTTTCAAATTCCGGCTCCGATTATTTATCCCCGTTCCGCCGCAACGTTGATTGAAAAAGGGGTTCAGACAGTTTTTGATAAGTACAAACTCTCGATAAATGATTTTTTTCTAAATGCCGATAAGATAGCCGAAAAAGTTATTAACAATTTATCGGAGTATGATACCGAGACGGATTTTGCCCAAACACAAAAAGAGTTGGAAAAAGCCATCGACGGATTGAAAGAAAAACTCACCGCTCTTGATAAAACGATTGGAGATTCTGCCGACCGTTATAAACAAAAGATGATCAATACTTTAAATGAGTTCAAGAATAAGGCGAATGAAGCTCAGAAAAGAAAATATGAAATCGCTCTCCGCCAGACATCTAAAACTTCCTTGGCGGTATTCCCCAACGCAAACTTGCAAGAGCGCGAATTAAATTATTATTACTACGCCAACAAGTATGGAAAAAGTTTTATTAGAATATTGTTTGAAGAATTAGCGATAAATAAGTTTGAACACCAGGTAATAAATCTGTAGTTCCATATTATTTCGATTGTAGAATATTGAACCAAAACGGAGCGGTTCCCGATCGCTCCCTATCTTTTCTTTCGGTGAGAATTAGAGTACAGTACGTAAACGCGTTGCAGAAACATTTGTGATTCGCGAGATAAGAAAAAAGGAGAAAACATGAAATCATCAAGTTCAATTGTAGTTTTTCTTTCAATCCTATTAATGACTTTTTTAATCTTTGGCTGCGCGCATCAACCGTTGCCCGCAACACCCGGCGCACCCGGATTTTTATTAGGATTATTACACGGTTTTATTGCTCCCGTTGCTTTTATTGCAAGTTTATTTACTGATTACCGGATCTATCAATTCCCGAATAGCGGTTTATGGTATGACTTTGGTTTTATGATTGGAATAAGCGGATTTAGCGGAGGAATATTTAAAGCGTCGCGTCATAAATAGTAATTAATTAATCACCTTACACAAATAAATATTTTGAATTGCCACGACCTTCAGGTCGTGGGATAATAAACAAAAAAGTGAAGGGCTTTAGCCAAAATAACTTCAAAATTTGGCTAAAGCCAAGTTTTTCGTGGTAATTTGATCCCCGACCTGCCTGCTGCAGGCAGGCATAAATGTCGGGGCAATTCAATTATAAGTTCTACGTAACGTGACATAATAGTTTTAATATGCAATAGTTATTTAACTTTTTCTTCTTCTTATAATCCATTTATAACGGTAAAATAAATGAAAACAGCACTCTTTATTCTCCTTGCGCTTATCCTTGGCGGATTAGCGGCGTTTTTTACTTTAAGGGAAAAGAAGAAATGCCCTAATTGTGAAAGCAAAAATGTTACTAAGACCGGGAAGAAGATTCACGAGGAAGAAACCTCTACGGTGATCATTGCTTCTCCAACTTCATATCACAAATTTGAATATAAGTGTAATGATTGCGGGCATCTCTTTTTAATAAAACAGAGGTCATTACTTTTTGAGTAGTTTTCATTAGAGATGGAATATCCAAACGGGTAATAATATTTTTATTCTGTCAACATCCTTGAGGTTGATTTCTGTGCTAAGAAATATTGAATTCCTATTTATCTGGTGGAACGACAGATGGGATTCACTTTCGTATCTTGTTTTATTGTTACAAAGATTTAACCCGCCAAAGGCGGGTTGCCTTTATTCAATTTTTCTTTATTAAATATTTTTCTCAATACTCCCACATTAAACCGCTAAATAAAACAACACCGTCTTCCAGATGGAAGATAAATAGGTGTTGAATCTTTGTAACTAAAAATCTCACCTTATAATCACATTCCCATCTAACTGGCGGTAGACAAGTCGGGAATGAATATTTTTCTCAGTCTATTTCCTTAAAGATATATTGCTCATCATATTCCACCCCGAACTTCTTTAAGAAACTTAGATACTCTTCTCTAAAAGAGATTTTTTTATGACGCGTTTCCTGGTTTTCAATATATCTATAAACACTATCTATTTGAGAATGGGAATATGAGAATACTCCATAACCTTCCTGCCAGCTAAACTTATTTCTCAACCATTTTTTGTCGTTTATAAAATTGGTTGCGTTTCGTTTTACCTCTTTGATAAAATCGGAAATGGAATCTTTTGGGTTAAACCCGACAAAGATGTGAAGATGCGTCGAGATGCCGTTTAGGGCAATAAGTTTATGTCCCTTGTTTTGAATAATACCGGTTATGTACTTGCATAATTCAGCTTTGTGTTCATTCGGGATAAGATGCGCTCTATCTTGAACGACAATAACAAATTGTAAATATATCTGCGAGTAAGTATTAGCCATTGCTACTCTCCTTTAAAAAATATTGAATTCCTAAGGAATTCTTTCTCGTGTTTTGTATTCTTGTTACAAAGATTTAATCCCCGATGGGGATTGTCTTTACTCAAACCTTTTCATTGAAATCATGTATGATATAACAACTTTTTTTCTCAACACCGTAGGTGTTGAATCTTTGTAACTCAAATCCCAACTATGTATCCACATTCCCATCGGGAATGAATATTTTTGTTTAATCAACTTATCAATCCTTAATGCACCGCACACTTAAACCATACTCATCATAGTCATACACTAATTGGATGTTATTACTATTGGAGTAAAACCCTAAGCGATATGCATGTGTCGCGCTGAAATCTGTAGAACTCCAAATGTAAGTAGCGATCCCTAAATTGACAAAGGAACCAAGATCATCACGATATCCGGCAAACAACGCAGCAAAACCACTAGTGTTTGTACCAGCTCCGGTTCCAGATCCTTGTCCTATTGCTTTTAATGAGTTAGAATTATTGTTCACAACTGTCGTCAGTGTAATAAACTCGGCATTTGTTGGAATATGCCAGCCATCTGGGCAGATTCCTCTTTTCCCGGGTGTAGTGCCGTAGTTCATTGCTTCAGCCCATTTGTAAAGTCCACCAAATGTATTGCAGTTTACCGTGTTATTATCATAACAGTATTTCTCTATTGTACCGTTATTACTCATGTTCGCAGGTCCTTGTATCATTATTCCAATGTCTAGGTTTTCCTTCAGCCAACACTGGCTTCCAATTAAAACCGTGTTGTATGTTTTACCCTCATAAGTGACTGTCGGGGTACCTGGACATGAGCCATTACTAATTGTTACAAAATTCCAAATATCAGAAGGATTTGATTGACCAAAACTATTTACAGCCGTTAACCTCCAATAATATTTGGTAGAGCCATTCAATCCACTGATTTGCTTACTTGTTATATTTCCGACATCATTATTATAAACCATATTTGTGAAATTATTGTCTGTTGCAACTTGTAGAATATAACTTAAGGCTCCAGTGCTCGTATTCCATGTAAACGTTAGCGGAAGAGCTATATCTGTCGCCGCATTTATTGGTGTGTTCAATGTCGGAGGTTGAGGAACTACGCCCGTAGTCATAAAATTTCGGGTTATTGAATATGATGTACCATAATTATTCGTCGCACTTACACGCCAGTAGTACGTTTTTAAATAATCGAGTCCATCGATTTGTTTTGAAGTAACATTTCCGACATTACTATTAAAAATCAAACTACTAAAAGCATCATTCGTTGCAACTTGTAATATATAACTTGTAGCCATATTGCTTGTATACCAACTTAATGTTGGAGTTATCGATTGATTCGTTGCTCCGTTGACGGGAAAAGCAAGTAGCGGTACCAAGGGCGCGACACCAGTAGTACTAAAACCCCAAATAGTAGAATATACTGAAGTTCCATAATTGTTCGTTGCGCTTACTCTCCAATAATAATTCGTTAAAGGCGATAGTCCGCTTAATTGTTGTGTAGTATTTGTTAAGTTACTTTGGTTATAAGTATAACTTGTAAAAGAAATGCTAGTCGATATTTGAAGAGTATAAGTTGTTGCCCCAATACTTGAATTCCAGCTAAATATCGGTGAAAGTAACTGATCAGTCGCTCCATTTGTCGGAGCTAACTGTGTTGGTGCTTCAGGGGGTGAGCCCGTTGAAAATGACCAAACGCTTGACCAACCCGATGTACCATAACTATTTACCGTTGCAACTTTCCAATAATAAATCTTTGATTTGCTTAACCCACTTATTTGCTTTGCGTTAGTATTGCCAACATTTTGATTTGCAATTAAACTTGAACTTGAAAATGTACTATCTGTTGCTACTTGCAAATTGTAACTCATTGCTCCGGAACTTGCATTCCAACTTAATGACAGTGAAAGTAACTGATTAGTCGCGCCATCGATTGGCGATAAAAGAACAGGTGGAACAGGTGCAATTCCAGTTGTAAAAGACCAAGTATCCGACCATCCCTTTGATCCAAAATTATTATCAGCTTTTACATGCCAATAATATTTTGTTGACCCGCTTAAACTTGTGATATTGATTGAGTTTTCGATTAATGAATCAGAATCAAAAACGAGATTAGTAAAGGAACTATTTGATGATATTTGCAGTGTGTATCTACTATTGTTACCTACAGGATTCCAAATTAAATTAGGAGCAATCTTTTGACCAACAGCCCCGTCATAGGGTTGATAAAGAGCAGGGACAAAGGCAGCTTCACCCGTAGTAGTAAAACTCCACACTTTTGACCAGTCGGACGTTCCGAAACTATTACCTGCATTTACTCGCCAGTAATAAATTTTTAAATAATTCGTGTCGGGAATTTGTTGAGTTGTAGTTGTAATATCGCTTTTATTAAAAACAAAACTCGAAAACGAACTGCTGGCAGAAACTTGCAAAGTATAGCTCGTCGCCCCGTTACTCTCGTTCCAGGTTAAAACTACCGGAACAGCAATATTAGAAGTTGTGTCTTTAGGCGTGGATAAGGTTGGTATTGGTGGAATAGTATCTGTGTTAACTGGATTGCTTTCATCCTTCTTGCATGATGTAAATACAACAAGAAAAACAATAATAGAATAAATTACCTTTTTCATACAACACCTTGATTTTACTTTTTAAGTAATTTTTTTGAACCCAATTTATTTAGTGGAAAAATCGTAATGCAAAGTTCAATGTGGTAAACTAGGCATATCATCCGCGTAATTTATCTATATTACTTTCAAAACGTTTAATAAGTAAATCAATCGAATCTGTTAAATTAATATTTGAGTCATTTTTCAATTTACTGCAGGTCGATAGTATTTCACTAATATGTCTTTCTTCTAATTTCAAATCTTGGGAACTGACTATTGACGATTTTTTAGCAAAATCTAGAGCTAAGTGTGCATTCGTCAGAATATCCGATATTCCATCATATCTTTTTGATAATAATAAATATTTTATGGCTCGCATATAATAATAAAAGCTCTTGTTATAATTAGCATATTTATCATCCATTTCTAGTCCACCAAGTATACTACAAATGTTTGCATAGTAATAATATGATTCACTTCTATCTTTACATTGAATTTCACTAAGTTCCTCGATTTTGTCCTTTTGTTTATTTACTATTCTCTGGGTTTTTCGGATTTTCTTTATTTGAGTAAAAAAATATGCAAGCGATATAGTACCAGCTAAAGCGAGGATGACCGATATAAGAAAAGTGTAAAATGAAGTTTTATCTTGGAACAAATAGTCAAAATATCTTTTTTCAATATTTAACTTTTGTATTTCAATTCCCTGTTCATTTATTACTTTAGTAAGTGAATCAATCTTATTGACAAAGATTTCCATTTTATCAAAAGTCACTAAATCATCTTTATCAATTATAAGTTTTGATTTATTTTGGGGTACGATTATTATTGAAAAAGAAAAAAGTATTAAAAATAATATTTTTGATTTCATTCAATCTCCTAAGAATCTGCCTAGCTATTATTTAGACTTCAATGAATTAATTGTTTGGAAATAGTTATGCACATTTTACGGGTTCAATGTTTTCCTGACATTCCATTTTTCCTACAACCCAAACTATTAAAAATCTCTTTCCCCGCCAAAAGCGGAGAAAACTTGCACCAACTATTTCCTCCCATATTTAACTCCCTTCTCTTTTACCTCAAACCCAATTTTTCTTTTTTGCACCGGAGGAGAGGTTAACAATTGATTTATCGCTTCAAAGATTGCAGTTATCTGTTCATCGTGAGTTTCTATTTTATATTCCAATATTTTTAACTTTTGCGCCAACTCTTTGTGGGTAGATAATATCTCCCTCAACTTTACAAATGCCTGCACAACATAAATTCCCGCCTCAATCGCTCTCGGAGAATTAAGAACAGATGCCAGCATTAAAGCGCCATATTCTGTAAAAGCAAATGGCAAAACAGTTGAATGTTTTAGAGAATTGAACCGGTGCCAATTTGTCACCAGTTCGTTTTTTTCGCTAAGAGTCAATTGGTACATAAATTCAGAAGGGAACCTCTCCGGATTGCGTTTAACTTGCCGGTTAAGGTTTTTAGTCTCCACTCCATACAACTCCGCAAGATCACGGTCAAGCATTACTTTTTGTCCGCGGATTAAGAGTATCTTGTTTTCAATTCGTTCAGTTGGTATAATTTCTTTTATACTCATTTTTTATCTCAATTAACTATTTCATATCTGCTGTATAAAACCAAGAGTAAGAAAATAATCTTTTGTAGAAGAAGAGGATAGTGGTAATTGACTGGTTTTCCCCTCGTCCCCGAAGCAAACAAGGTTATTTTATTTATTGTTTATTTCCTTGGTTAAATTTTGGGAAATATCTAAATAAATGTCAAATGATTTTTTTGTTGAGTATCCTTATTTTCTCATCTTCAAGCTGACCATCCCCATAAGATGAATAACCAACGCAGTAGTTAATCCAACGATCATCGGCTCAATCTGAAACCATAACGATTCAGTAGGAATATGTTTCTTTACAAAGAACCAGAGAAGTGAAAAAACGGAAGCAAAGATAATTTCTGCGGCGGCAAATCTATTTTCAATTCTAAAAGATTTGTAATACGAACCGATAACCAAAAATATTATTCCGGGAATTGCGATTGAACCGATCGTATACCACAACTGCACTACCGATGGAATAAAGTATGCGAGAAGTCCCGCAACTAATCCGGTAAGCAGTAAACCAAGTTTTGTATTACCAACTATTTTTGTTGATTTGTTTTGCGATAACTGGGAAATAAAATCATTCCCAATTGTGGTGGCGCTTAAAAACATTAAACTGTTAAACGTTGAAAGTATGGTCGCGAAGACTCCGGCGTAAAAAATCCCTTTAACTCCGGGAGCTAATATTTTATCCGCTAATAGAAAAAACGAAATCGACGGGTTTTTCAAATTAGGAAAGACAGCTCTTGCATAAAGTCCCGTTGCAGTTGTTAAAAAATCAAACAAAGCCCAAAACGCAATTGAGATTAATATTCCTTTTACGGCTACTTCCCCGCTCTTTGCCGCGTTACACCGTTGGTGAAACCCGGGATCGGCGAACGTCCAGAGAGCGATTAAAAACCAAACCAAAATAAATATTGGCGAAGCCCCGCCGGTTAGTTGAAGATGAGTCTCGGGCAAATTGTTTGTGAGAAAATTAAAATTCCCAATCGAACTCCAGCAGAAATAAAAAAATAAAATAAACCCACCGAACATAACAAAGAATTGGAACGCGTCGGTGTAAATATCAGCGCGGTAACCGCCTTTTAGCATGTATGGAAGAATGAGGAAAAGCGCGATCACTAGTCCGGTAAGCAAATTAGTTTTGAACAACATGGTAAAGATATTCGCGAGCATCAACAAATAAGGTGCGGGTGAAACAAGAATAAATACAACCAATGCGGAAAGAAGTCCAACTTTTTTGCCATACGTTTCTTTCAACTTTTCCGGTAATGTAAAAAGAGAAGCCGCGCGAATTTTTTTTGCAAAGAAGAGAGCGAAAATGAAAGCGAAAATGTAATAAGGTAATCCTTGTGTGAACCAACTTGCAATTCCATAATAATATGTGAACTCTGCAATTCCCAACACACCGCCGTACCATGTAGAAACATTTGTTAATACAAAAAGGAACAGCCCTAAATTTCTTCCGCCGAGAAGATAATCCACCGGTTCATCATTTTTCTTTCTGCTGAAATAGAAACCAATGAAGAAAAGTATTCCAAAAAAAAGGAGAATGATCGAAATGTCAAGATCAGATAAAGAGATCATTTTTTCTCATCGTTTCAAAATCTCTTATCACAAATATTTTCCCGTTTTTAATAGTAAGGTTTACTAAACCGGAAACCGCAACATTGCTTGTGCTTTCCCTTACTCCAAATGGAAGCTGCGTTTCCATTAACGGATACTTTAACCCTTGCGAAGTTATTTTTGTTTTTTTATCGAAAGCGTAAAGCGAAATATACTCTCCTTTTTTCGTATCAAATGAAACTTTTCTCTCGTAAACTGAAAGCATAGAAGTTTCCGAAATGATCCTCACATTAATTTTATCATGGAATTTCAAAGCAATCCCAAGATTACAAAACGAATGATCAAGTCTATCTCCCGTAACACTTAATAAAACTGCTTCGGTAAATTTCTGTTTCACTGAATACTTCAAACATTTTTCAATGTCCGTATCGTCTTGTCTCTTTACTTGAATGACTTTCGATTTCCCAGTATAACTTTCCAACAAATTTTTATCTACCGAGTCAAAATCACCAATAATGTAATTAGGAATGATTTTAAGTTTGTGAGCGTGACGTAATCCGCCGTCTGCACAAATAATTGTGTCATATCCTTTTTTCATCAAGTATAAAATCGTCTTCTTTTCAGGCGCTTTTCCGTTCCCGATGATCAAACACTTTTTCATGTTAAATTCCTAATTGTAAACCGGCAATAAAATTGCGTTCAGCAGCCGGGAAAAATTCTTTGCCGATCGCGTACATAGAATAATAAGTATCAAAAACATTATTTACCTGCAAAAACAACTTAGATCTTGTTGGAGTGTTGAAAAGTTTCAGTTCATAACTTGAAAAGAAATTCAAGACAAAAGAAGCGTCGTTTACATTGTCCTCATAACCAAAATATCCGGGATATTTTAAAAGATAATTCTTTAATTCATGTCCATAATTATCCGAATAAAATTTTCCAACATATTTCCCATCAACTTGAAAATAAAAATTATTTAATGAATAACGGATGGACGCATTGGCAAGAAAATCCGGGAAACCGCCGATACTATTTCCATTTAAAGATAAATTATCAACAAATGGAGTCCAAAGTGAATCGTAATAAGTAATAAACGATGAAGCGTTATTAATTTTATTTTGGCTGTAGGTTGCATTAAAAATTATTTGTAAATCTTCAATCGGTTTTATTGATGAAGAGAATTCAATACCCGAATGAACTGTCTGTTCTGCATTCCCCATCATCGGCGCACCGAAAATATCTAATCTTCCGTTTTTTACTAATTCATTTTCAAAAGACATGTAAAACAAATTTAAATTGATCTGATACTCTTTTTGATTGATTGAGTATCCAAGATCAAAACTGTTCATCGTTTCCGGTTTTACCAATGGCTTTGATAAATCATAACTTCCATCACTTCTCAATTCAAATTGAGGAACTGCTCCCCCGCTTGATTCAACGGCATTGTAGTAATCATTCAACCGTGGTTCACGCGATACTCTTGCAAAAGTTGCGTAGGCACTTTTTGTTTCATCAAACTTGTAATTAATTCCAACTCGTGGATTAAAAAACAAATGACTAATTGAAAAATCGTTTCCAAGAAATTTTTCGTTGTAAATCCGGTATTTATTATAAGCAAACTGAAGTTCACCTAATAACCCGATTTGCTCATTCACTTTATATTGCTCGTTTACAAATGCGTTTATTATATTTTTAGCTCCGTTAAACTGGTAATAGCGGTAATTGATAATATTATCATCAGAGATATCATCCGCTGAAACAATTGATCCGTAATGAAGTGAACGATGGTTGCGTAATTCTATTCCAGAAGTGAGCACCCCATTCTTGTGATTTATTTGAATTCTCGGGATCCATCCGAATTGTTTATTCTCCACCATTCCCCGTAATAATGTATTTGTAGGCAAATTAGAAGTGTCTATACCTCCTTCATTCAATCTAAAATAAGACTTAACATAATCATCGCCATAAAGATTCGCCCAACTTCCATCAAAATCAAAGAATCCCTTTCCAATTACTAAAAACAACGCAGAGTTAAGAGTAATAGAATCACTTAATTTATATTCATTTAGCATTTCAAAATGCGGTTGAGAAAAATTTTCTATTTCTGTATTTCTTCTCTGATCGAAGTAAGTTAATTCCGTGTTTGTAGCTTCCCAATATGACAAATTATATCTTCGAAGATTTTTGTCTTTGATCGCGAACTTCGGCAAACCGTTATAAACTAACCCATCTTTAATCGGTCCTCCATACAAATTTATCTGTGTCGTAAAAGATTCGTCAATTCTTGAAAGAGAAAAGTAGTACGATTTCAAATCTACCCAAGAGCGGTCACGGTAGCCGCTGCTTAACGTTTGAGATACTTTCCCGGAAAAAGAATATTTCCCATCAATTAATCCGCTTGAGGCTGCAACGCTATATTTTCTTGTGTTGTAACTTCCCAGCGTTGAAGAAGCTTTGATATATTTATCCAACGAAAAATTGGAGGTGATTATATTGATCGAACCTCCGATAGCCGGATAACCGAATATTCCGCCGGAGCCTCTTTGCACCTGGATAAATTCCGTTGAAGCAAGAATATCAGAAAAATCCACCCAATACACATTGTGGTCTTCAGGATCGTTTTGCGGAATGCCGTTTATCGAAATAGAAATTCTTCTCTGATCAAATCCACGGATACTTAAATAATTATAGCCTATCCCATTTCCACTTTCGGAATAAAAAGTAGTTGAAGGAACCGTGCTTAAAAATTCCGGGATATCCTGCACCGAATATTTCTTTTCAATCTCCTTCCCGGATATTTCCGAAAACGTTGCGGGACTTTCCCCTTTCTTATTAACTGATGCGGTAACCAAAACAGTTTGCGCCGGAATGATTTTTCGTTGAAGTTGAACAACCAAATTTTGCGCAACATCATTCACCGAAACGTTCTGATGCCTGGTTTCGTATCCGATGTGAGAAATTATTAATTCAAGTCCGGGAACATTGCCATCTAACTGAAGACGAAAATATCCGTGATTATCGGCGCTGATAATTGTTTCCGTGTTACTGATTCTAATGTTGGCAGAAGATAGCGGCTCCGATGTTTCTGCATCTATAATTTTTCCCGTGAACATTTTCTGCTGTCCAAAGGATAGAATTGAAATTAAAAGAAAGTATATAATGTATTTCATGATCAGTTTACTCCAAAAAAAAAGCCGTCTGGTTAGGGACGGCTATGAATAAAATAAAAATATTCCATTTCCCTACGCCGGAATTACCCGGATCAGGTTAAAGGGTATGTTCTCAGTCATCACGCACGAAAAAGTGGGACAACACCCCTAACGGTTTTCAGTAAAATAAGAACGGTTTAGTTAAGGACTAACTTTTGTCCAACAATAATTTTATTTGAAACTAATTTGTTCAATTGTTTGATATCCTGAATCTCTAAATTAAAACGTTTAGCTATAGCGTCTAATGAATCCCCTTTTCTAACTTTATATGTTGTGTTTTTTGAGGATTTTTTAGATACAGAATCTTGAGATTTTCTGGTAACTTTACTTACAGGTTCTCCATCGCTATAGATTTTCAATTTTTGACCGGCAAGAATTCTATTGTTCCTAATGCCATTCCAATTTATGATTGAAGTAACTGAAACATGAAACTGTTCAGCAATCTGTCCGATGGTCTCCCCTTTTCTAACGGTATAGTTTGTAAGGATTCCAGGAGTTTTAGAAATAGCGTCACCCATGGATGAAGACTCAGCGCTGTGGATTTTTAAAACTTGTCCGGCAGCAATATCATTAGATTGAAGTTTATTCCAATTGCGAATTTGATTTATCCGTACACCAAATTTGTCCGCAATCTTCCCGAGTGACTCACCACGGCGAACTTTATATTTAAAAGTTCGTTGCGTTGAAACCGATCTTTCGGCTTTCTCATCAGCCGAAGCAAAATTACTTGTTTTGGCACCACTGCTAATTTTAAGTCTTTGTCCTTTCAATACTCTGTTGGAGGAAAGATTGTTCCAATCTTTAAGAGCAGCTATACTAACTCTGTGTTTCGATGCAATTGAAGAGAGATTATCGCCTCTTCTAACTTTGTAGTAAGTCCATGCTTGTTTAGAAATGTCAACCGAAGAGCGGGTAGTTTTTTCTTTCGAAGTCTGGTTATCTAAACTGGCGTAATATTCTGCTTTTTCTTCGGGAACATAAACATTCAACGTCTGCGAAACTTTTATGGTTTCTGTGTAGGGAATATTATTCCAGTTTCTTAAATCGCTTACTCTAACGTTGAATAGATCTGCTATGCCTAAAAGACTTTCATTCTGTTTGACTTTATAGGTTACAACTACTTTCCCGGCAGGTCTTAGCTGTATCGGTTGATCTTGTTCACTCGCGTCATCCGTTTCCTCAATTCCCGTTTCATCGGAAACAACCTCTTTGGAATCGTTCATTAAAATAGGAAGTTGAGCCAATTTTTCATTGTTTAAATTTTTATAAGGAGAAACATAATCATCCGAATTATTTTCATCTGAGGTTTCTACAGCGGAAGTTTCGTTTGAGTTATACGCAAAATCTGTTGCTGTAAAAGATGATTTATACGGAATTTTTAATTTAACTCCACGTTTCAATCGTGTCTTAACTGAAACATTGTTTGCGTCAGCTAAATCCGTTTTTGAAATTCCATAATGAGAAGCAACTTTAGCTAATGACTCACCTCTTTTTACCGTATGAAAGGCAAATTGACGCTTAGCTGTCTGGGGAACATTTTCCAATGCAGCGGCAAATAAAGTTGAAGTTCCAATGGGAATTTTTAACTCATACCCACCATTATAATTGGATGGAGTTGAATTCATAGTAAGTTCAGGGTTTAATTCAGCTAACTCCTCGGCGGATAAATTACAAGCACCCGCAAAATATTCTAGATCAATTGCATCGGAAACTCTAATCGTTTCAAATTCAAGTTTCTTTTGAAACTCAATATTCGTAAAACCGTATTTTTCCGGTTCCATTGCAATTAAAGTTGCTGCAATATATTGTGGGACGTAACTTCTTGTTTCTTTTGGCAAATACTGCTGTAGCTCCCAAAAATCATTTGATCCGGAACGTCTGATCGCTCTTTGGATTCTTCCTTCCCCGGCGTTATAAGACGCCAAAGCAAGATACCAGTCCCCAAGAGAATTGTGGAGATCTTTTAAATGTCTCGCGGCTGCTTTTGAAGCCTTAAAAACATCTCTTCGCTCGTCAAAGTGAAAATCTGAAGTTAAGCCGTACATCCTACCGGTAGAACGCATGAACTGCCACATTCCTACAGCGCCAGCCCATGAACGGGCGGTAGGATTAACACCGCTTTCAATCATACAGAGGAACATTAACTGCTGCGGAGTTCCTTCATCAGCAAAAATTTCTTTCAAAATGGGAAAATATTTCCCAGACCTTGCAAGCCAAAGCGCCATGTGGTGCTTTCCCTTGCCTTGAAAATAATCTACCCACTGTTGAACTTGGGCATTCACAACTAAAGGAATTTCAGAGTCAATTACAATTTTTTCTCGTGGTTCAGCGGTCTTTTTGTTCGCGGCAAGACTTATTTCCGGAATAGATTTTCCAATCCACTCTTCTAAAGCGGCAAACGAGGCATTCTCAGGAAGTTCGGGCAAACCATCAATATATGATTTGTAGTCATCAATTATTGAAGTAGAAAGTTCTGTATAGGCATCATTTTCTTCAATGCCTGGATAATAACTTAAATTGTTGATTATACGAAGTGCATTTTCGTAATTGTTGATAGCTTCTGCAACACTGTTTATTTCTTGTTTTGCTAAAGCTGATACGTAGGACTGGCGGGCTTGTTCTAATAATTCGGAAACTATTTCACTTTTTTGTATTTCCGGTTGCGTTGTAACGGCTTGTTCGTTTTTTGCTACTTCTTTATTCGTTCCGCATGATGTTAATACGAAAGCTGATAAAGCGGCAGCAAGAAGCCATATTGTTTTTTTTTTCATTCTCGCTCCGATTGATAAATGAATTACTATGGATTACAAAATAAAACAAATCACTTTGTAAGTCAAGTAAAATTTTAACTAAATGTTATAAGAATATGAAAAAACAAGAAGTTACAATCAGACCAAGTTAGAGAGGGATATTCGAATGTTTCTTCTTTGGATTGCTGTCAACCTTTGTTTTTAACAGTGAGAACGACTGTATAATTCTCGCTCTCGTTTCTGAAGGAGTTATAACATCGTCAATAAAACCGCGCTCCGCAGCGATATAAGGATTAGCAAACTTCTCAACATAATCGCTCAGTTTTTTATTCAATTCTGCTTCGGGATTTTCCGAAGCGGCAATATCTTTTTTAAAAATTATTTCTACAGCTCCCTTCGGACCCATCACTGCAATTTCAGCCGAAGGCCATGCAAAATTAAAATCACCACGAATATGTTTGGAGTTCATAACATCGTACGCGCCGCCGTAAGCTTTCCGGGTAATTACCGTAATTTTAGGGACAGTCGCTTCGGCAAAAGCGAAAAGAAGTTTGGCGCCATGTCTAATAATTCCGTTCCACTCTTGATCGGTACCGGGTAAAAATCCTGGA